>QRFC01000374.1_pt1 | contig 46166 bp, 73 predicted proteins | sample 1861061 | NCBI WGS metagenome assembly QRFC01 (sample SAMN09711282, study PRJNA482702) | Human gut metagenome, whole genome shotgun sequencing project.
GCGGAATTTTATGCCCTCCTGTGATGTGCCGCCACACTCAGCGATGTCTGGAATTGAAATTCCCTCAAGTGAAACCAGCACCATCGATCCGGATTCCGGTAACCGCTCCGTCACCGGAATCCACCGCGTTTTCTCCTGCGCTTTCTCGATCTCCTCCGACAGCTCCGCAACCTTCTCCAGCATCTTCCTTGCTTCTTCCTGTGTCTCCGTATTCAGCTTGCCAATCTCGTCCGGCATCAGCCCGGTGTCCTCGTAGTCCTTGAGCTTGTATAAGGCTCCGTAGAGCTTCCGCCACACTTCATCGGTGATCTTTGCGCCGGGCGCGATCTGTTTCCAGTCCACGCCCTTCAATCCCCAGCTTCCGCTATCTCTCTTTTCTGTCAGTCTGTTCATTCTCTGCCTCCCACAAGAATTTATTCCACTTCACGATATCATCCCAACGGAAGCTCTCTTCGCATCCAGTCCGCCCAGGATGCGGGTTCATCAGTCTTGCGTGAACAAAATGTGGATACACTGCAATCACTTTTGCTTTTCTGTGGACTTCCGTTCTATTGTTGCAAGCTTCTTTCGATCCTCCTTTGAGCGTCCACACCGTCAGCCGATCTCCGCGCTTAACTTTTTTCTTTGCAGAGGCAATACGTGACATAAAAATCTGTGACTGTGTGTACCTCTGCAACTTTGTTTCATTTGTTCCTAACTGCATTTCTTCTCCTCTGTTCTTTCCGGAGCCCGTTCATCACGGACTTCCTCACTTCGTCCCATCTCTCGCGGAACTCCTCATCCACAAGATCCTCAAGCTCGCCCTCGACATGGATCAAGTATCTGCCATCGTGCAGTCTCCCGGCTTTCGCCATGCTCGGAACTCGTCCGACAGGTGCGCCGATCAGATCCGCGACCTGCTGCCGTGTTGCCTTGTGGCAGATATCTTCTCCGGTCGTGAGGTCCTTCACTCCGTACGCAAGCATTTTCCCACCTCTTTTCTTTTGACTGCCAGAATCCGCATTCTGACCTTGTCCCATTCTTTTGCCAGTAACTCCTTGCGCGGATGCTCTGCCGTTACCTCGCCACACGGCATGATGATATATCTCCTCTTGCAACGCTGCCCACGCCCGGCATACTGTGAAATATGGTCCAGATCAACATCAATCAGATTACTGACTTCCCGGCACCGAAGCCCTTCTCCGATCATCACGCCGGTTTTTGTGTCCAGTACATCATAGAGCTTTGCTCTCATTCGTTCCACCTCCCTGTCAGCCGCAGCCAGTCGTAGAACTCTGCCACGGTTTTTCTCTGGTATGCGTAAAAATCATCCGATTTTGCCGGGACCCCGCGCTTACGATCCAGCCGATCATATCCAACACCCTCCGTCAGGCTCTCGTAAATCAGCAGTTCGAGCCCCGGAGCGTTAGAGATTGCACACTGGAAGAGTCTCAACCGGTCCTCTCGTCCCATCTTCCGGCAGTAATCCCGGACGCGCCTGACATCATCCGGCGGGATCCCATACTCGCTATACCCTCTGTCTCTCGCTCGCATAACGCTCCTTTCCACCTATGTGCCGCTCCTGCTTGCCATTTCCCGGGCGATCAAGGCGTCATAGTCATATTCTCTTTGCTGGAAGTTATCAAAGCGATTTCTGGGCTTCTCAGTGCCTTTGGCGGTCGATTCCTGCCGCTGGCTTCTTGCCCAGTTCCTCACTGCTGCTTTCCAGTCTTTCATCTTGTTTTTCCCGACATACCAGTTTTTTGACTCGTAGAAATCAACAAAACGATCAGCATCCACGTTCAAGCCCTTTTCCCGGCAATATTCCCTCACATCCTCCGGGGTGGGTGGCGCGAAGCGCTTTTCTTTAACACTCTTTAGAGTGTTTTCTTTTATATCATTTACATTATCATTTACATTTACATTAGGTTTTGAGCTAATGCATTTTGGTTCCGTTTTGGTTATCGTTTGGTTATCGTTTGGTTTTCTACCGCCCCTTGTCCCGTTCTCATAACGCTTGTTGTTTTTGTCGATCTGCGGTCTTGCCATGATGAGAATCGACTTTGCAACGCCCTTGACATCATCGGCTGTTCCATCCAACGCATACCGCATGATCGCCGTTACCGCCTGCTTGAAGTCTTCCGGCGGCAGATCTTCCACCGCCTCAAAGAAGCTGCGATAAAAAACCATGCTGTCTCTTGTCATCGGCTCACCTCCTCAAGCTCTACTGTAATGTAAGGCTCTTTCTGGGAGACGGAGAAGGTGTCCGTGAATCCGCAAACCTCTTTCCATCCATCATTGGCAAGCACTCCACACTCCACCAGCGCATCCTGGATCACCTTGTGACCGAAACCGGCGATGTTATCGAGATCGCGCCGCCGGTTAGGCTCGTACCAGTGATAATGGATGATGACCGGGTGCTTGATGTGAACTCCGCGGAGCTTGTTGCGGATGCAGAACACAACCCAATCCTGTTCCTTCCGCTTCATCCTGCCGCCGCCTTTTGCGTTTCTCCGGCAAGAATCTATGTATTCGTTGAGCCCTCTCATCCTCCCGGGGATCGTGAAACTGTACTTCATGTGTCCATCTCCACCTGTTGTATTCTGCTTATGAGCTTCTGAGCGCCCCGGCAGGAGGCTCTAATAGATTCCGCCCGCCGGTTCTGCCCTGTCACCCATTCAATCGCTGCACGGCTTCCCTCTTCGTCCTCAGACGCGATGTAGTAGCCTTTGCCATCTGTACGTGACAAAATGGCTTTTTCCTTCCGTAGTCTCTCGATTGCTTCCCGGACGATCCGATCATCGTAGCCGGTACAGGAAACGATATAGGAGCGGCTGACTGCTTTTTTCTTTCCCGATATGCAGGCAGTTCCAGACGTCCGCCTCGACTACTGCCATATCTACCTTTCTCATTGGCTCCTCCCTTCCGTCCCGGCTTATCACCGGGACAAGAGATATAGTTAAAATGGCACTCAGTAAGGTGTGTGACATGTAATAAGTGCCATCAGGAGGCTGTTACAAATATGACTTTCCAAATTCTCGGATGAAGTCCTCTCTGCTGCCGTGGTTCTTTTCATAGTCCCGCTGACAGCGCTGTTTGAGATAATCGTCTATCTTGAGATTCTCTCTCGTGTGTTTGAATCGCACCCCGTTCGGGTGCAAAGTCGGATGTAATGGAATCACATAGCCGTAGGTTTCGGATCTTGACCGATTCGCGGCACCGAAAACATGATGCCGCTCCACTTCCTGTGATCCTGTGAAAAAGCAGTGATCCATGTCATCTGTGAAGATGCTCCATAATCTCTTAGCCATGTTTGCCGCCTTTCTGCGCTTCATACGCGTCCATGAGCCGCTTGAACTCGTCCGGTGCGATTGTTGGTATGCCCTGCTCCTTGCACTCGCTTATAAGTCCGCTCAGGAGCTCAGAGAACTCTTTCGTATCATATTCATGCGATCCGCGAAGGAGATAGTATACTCTGTCGCGCTTCCCGTTCCGCTCGATCGTCTGCGATGTGGGGCGGATGTGATACTCTTCCGCCTCCAACGCTTTCTGATAGGCTTCATCAGTGTCCGGAATCCGGAGTGGTACGCACTGCCCTTCGATCATCTCAAGCTGTCCGTATCGCCTTAACATCTCGTTATGCATACACGGCTTGCTGACTTTCAGCGCTTCTGCAAGCTCACTAAGGAGCTTCCAGTACATTCCGTTTGCATCCAGGCTCCGCTTCTTCCGGTACTGTTTCACGATCACCGTCAGGAGCTTGTCCTTGATCTGGTCGATCCCTGCGATGATGTCACCGTCAACCTCGAATGTGAGGTTCCATTTTCCGCTCACCCAGTCCTTCGCGACTCCCTTGAGCTTTCCGGTACATTCCATGCGTCATCACCTCAATTCCACGCCAGGCCCTCATCAGCCTTGTCTGGGACTTCCAGCGCAGGCTTGTCTGGCTTGCCCTTAAGGATATCCATAGCCTTTTTCCAGTCCTCAAACGTCAGATCATGTACATCTGCGACTTTATAGGTCTGTAAGATTCCTTTCAGCCCTATGCCGGTCCGCTGAAGCTCGGCGAAAAGCGTGTTGACATATTTGGCTTCCAGTGTTGGCTTTGCCGGTTTACTCGGCGGCGGTGTCTCTGCATCCGGGTCTTTCATTTCCTCAGTCGGGATGCAAAATGTCTGGAAGCAAGCATACTTGAACGCTGAGCTCATCGCTTTATTACTTGCCTTATCACCGCTGTCCATTCCTTCTCCCGGTACGATCACAAAAACGGAAGATCCGTCCTCTGCATAAAAGGTATATTTGACTAAGAGAATGGAATAAATAAGGTTCTTTCCTTTTTCCGTCACGCGTTCCTCGCGTTTTTGGCTAATTACTTCGGGTGTTACAAAAAGCCTATGTTTGATGAATGCTGGGTTAAGTGCATTCATAACAGCATCAACGCCGCGGTACATGAACCCCTGCTTCTCATTCTGGCTATTCTTTCCGATAGCTCCGATCTCCGCCATTACCGCGTTGATCGTCTCAAAAATGTTCTTTTTCTCTGCCATAAGCACTCCTTACTTGATCTGGAGGTTCTGCCGGATGACAAGCCTTGCACCTTCGATCTCCTCACCATTCTTCAATGCCTTTTTCAGTGCTGTCTTGTCTACGGTCGGATCAGAATACTTGATGTAATCTTCCGGCAATTCAAACACATTGCCAACATACTCAACCGCTTCTGACTTTCGCCATGATGCTGACACCCTTGCCGTCTGGAACTTCTGCCCGTTGAGAACGCCACCGACATACTTCTTAAGGCTTTCGGCTTTCGCTTCCACTCTTGCCTGACGATCAGCGAATGCCATTTTCTCCTTTTTCAGTGCCTCCGCATCCGCCTGTAAGTTCTTGATCCACAGAAGAACGTTCTCTGTTTTCTCTTCCAGTGCCATCTGCAATCCGTCAATGGCTTTATACGCTTCGTTCTCGATGATCTCTCCCGTTTCCGGATCCACCGCTTCCTCGTATGCCTGCTCAAGAGCGGCGTTAATTTCGTACAGATTCATATGCTACCTCCAATTCTTTCACTCTGTTCTCGTTTCTTTCGTTTCTATGTTTGATCCGGCGGTTCATATCTTCCCGGCATCTCTCACAGAGGAGCCCGCCATCCTCCAGATATGCGCCGCAGATATCACACCTGTCCAACACTTTTCAACAACTCCTTTTCTTCTTTCACGTCCTTAATCAATGGTTCTAATCCTCTGTACTCTATTTTGTCTGCTCTCCCACTGTAACATTTGCAACTTGCTTCATATCCACTATGCGGATCCCATCCGCGCTCGTGGATTGTAACTTCCACCAATGGAATGTGTCCGTAAAACTCGAAGAACGCAGTTGGCTTGATTCCAGTCACTTCCCGGGCTCGCTCGCTTGTGGTATTGATCTCCAGCACCATTTCCAGAATCTCGTGCACCTTCTTCCGGCGCATCTTCTCAGCTTTCTTTTCCAGTCTCTTCTTCATCGTTCTCCTCCTCGTTCAAATCAATTCGGCTTTCTGCTAATGCTATAGCCGCTTTATATGCCTGCGCATGTTTATTTTTCCTATGAGTCTTTTCTACTGCCCTGAAAAATTCATCAGTGTCGCCTTTAAAGCATCCGCATTTCACTCCGATAGTAAGATGCTTCGTCCGGAAAAATGTTGTGAAATCGTCACGACTACCCAGCGGACCAACAACTAAATAATGAGACATCTTAAACACCTGCGCATCGCCGTACACCCGCGCATCGCCGTACACCTGCGCATCGCCGTACACCTGCGCATTGCCGTACACCTGCGCATTGCCGTACACCCACGCATTGCCGTACACCCACGCATTGCCGTACACCCACGCATCGCCGGACTGATCGAGATTTTCCTATTTCTCGATAAATCCTCCAAGTTCCCCCTCTTCAACGTCTCCAAAAGCTACCAGAGCCTTAATTCTGAAAAGTGTTCTGCCGAACTTCACAATGCTTTCGGCTGTTAATTCATATTTCTTCATTCCATATCCTCCATTCCCCATATCATCGGCACCATCGCCAGAAACGCGGTGACAATCGCTACTCCCATTGTGCTGTACGGTACGACAAGAGTGAAGATCCCCAACCATGCAAACTGCAAAGTCGAAAGTCTTACTGTGTACCGGGCAAGTGTCCGGGCGATCATCTGGCGTTTCTTCGCTCTGAGCCGCTTCTCAGCTTCCCGGCGGCTCATGATAAGAATCATTGATTTCATCTCATCCCCTCCTATCTGTTCATCCATGCGGCGATGATCCACGCTAAATTGCTTCCCATCGCGAACGCCGCTGTTATTGTCCACGCGATCATCCATTTGATTGTTTCCATTCTCGCCTGTGCGATCACTTCGCTTGCCAGTGGACTATCTTTTGTGCTCTCATCCATCTTTATTCGCCTTTCTTGTCGTGTTTTTCTCTCTCGATTCGGTCCGCCCATATGCACAGCCATGCAAGTGTTGCAACAGCCCCGACCATAGCTCCCAACAGGAACATCGTCATTCCGTCCACCTCCCTTACAGATAATCCGCTTTCTCGCTGTCTGAGACCTTGCCGATCTGCATCAGCCGCCACAGCTCTCCGGAGCGGAAGGTGGATGGATCGCGGAGGCGATTGTAATAGGTTCCGATCTTGAGTCCTAAGCACTTCGCCATCTTCTCGTTATCGTACTGCTTCTGCGCCTTGACTTTGGCGATCAGCACGCGGATGTTGTCACTCTTCTCTTTCCCATACGTAACCTTCATGCTCTCACCCCTTTATTTGTCTTTCTGATCCTTACAGGCTTCCGTGTTGCAGTCGATCACTCCAGCCATATAGCCGAGGATATAATGCTTTTTATCTTCCGGGAGCTTGTCGATCTGTGTTGTTACATCTCTGATAAGGTTTCTTTTTTCGTCTGACATATATTCACCCCTTTCAGTCGGTTCGCTTTGTGTTGATATACACATTATATAGCCTTTTTATGTGTTTGTCAACACTTTTTGAAATAATTTTTGTGTTGCATTACACATTTTTGTGTGATATACTTTCTTATAAAGGAGGTGATACAATGAATGAGCGAATCAAACAAATAAGGAAAGATCTGCATCTTACTCAAACAGAATTCGGGCAGAAAATAGGATTGTCTCGAGATGCTATGGCGAACATTGAAGGCGGAAGAATCGAGATCAAGGATATTGTTCTAAAATCAATATGTCGAGAGTTTGGGGCTAACTATGATTGGCTCGTGAACGGAACCGGGGAAATGTTCCAGGATGACGATAGCGATGCGCAGGCTATCGTGGATTCCGTCATGACGGGAGACAACGAGTTCGCCAAGAAGATTCTTGTACAGTTCGCAAGGCTGGACGAAAGCCGCTGGCGGCAGATCGAAGAGATCTTGAATGAACTCAAAAAAGAATAGTACGAAAAAAGGAAGAGCCGAGGATTGATTCCACGGCTCTTCTGTTATTCTCTCAGATAAAGATACAATAATAATTTATATACCCGCTTCAATGTCTGATCCGTCTGCACCTTCTCCAGCAAGTCGATGATTTTCTTCTTATAATCCATCTTCGTCCCTCCATTATCGAAAAATGTCAAAATTGAACAATAATATTGCCTTTACTTCAATTATTTGTAGTGATATGATGAGTATATGCAAATATTTGAAGTTTATGCATGAGCAAGGAGGAAAACAGTATGATATGTCCAAAATGTGGAAGCGAAGATGTGAAAGTTCAAGTTGTATCGGAGGAAGTTGTGAGAGTTCATAAGCACGGTTGGGTATACTGGCTGTGTGTTTCATGGTGGATATGGATCTTTAAAGCTATGTTCTGGTTGCTTACATCGCCCTATCAGCTTTTGAAGGGTGCAAAAGGGAAAACTGAGAAGTATTCCAACACCGAGCATTCCACCATGTGTGTATGCCAGAAATGCGGGCATACATGGAAAATAAAATAATTTTAGAGGTGTAAAAATATTATGAGAAAGAAGATTTATATGATTGCCTTGACAGCTACACTCGTGTTATCTGGGTGTGGGGCAGGCAAAACGGCAGAAACCACAGCGGCGCAGGAGACCACCGTTGCAGAGACAACAGCCACCGAAGAGACCAGCGAGACAAAATCAAACCTCGAGGCTGTTGGAGATGTTTCGGTGGATAAGGGCGTATTTGATGTTACTCTGAATATCCCGGCTGAATTCGTCGGAGGCTCCACGCAGGAAGATCTTGATAAAAAAGCGGCTGAATACGGCTACAAGGCTACTCTGAACGATGATGGAAGTGCTACATATGAGATGACGAAGAGCCAGCACGCGGAGATGATGAAGTCGTATGCGGACAGCATCAACGAATCACTGGCAAAGATGATCGGATCCAAAGATTATCCGAGCATCACAGACATCACGGCGAACGATGATTTCACTTCCTTCACGATCACAACAAAGAACGCAGAACCGGACTTGAGCGAGTCAATGTCCGTCATGCAGTTATATATGATGTCTGGAGTTTATAATATTTTCAACGGAACTCCGGTCGAGAACGTCCACGTTGATTTTGTGAACGCTGATTCCGGTCAAGTTATTTCATCAACAGACTCAGCAGACAGCAAAAAATAAATTTGCTTTCGCGAATAAAAAAATATTTTTGCACATACTACAAATGAAAAAATCGGTTCAGTGCTGGCACACCAAACCGATTCCATAGCTCCAGAAAGAGATATTCTGAAACCTACACACATAGTGTATCACTTTCTGGACAGTCACGCAAGCAGAATCGAAAGATTCCGGTGGCTGTTATTTTTTTACACTTAAGGAGGTATTTACATGGCAACAGCAAAAAAATTACCGTCTGGATCATGGAGGTGCCAGGTATTCTCACACATTGAGACATCTATTGATCCGAAGACCGGAAAAAAGAAGGACAAACGTATTTACAAGAGCTTCACCTCGGATGTGCCGGGGCCGAAGGGAAAACGTATTGCGGAACAGATGGCGGCTCAATGGGCCGCTGAGAAGGAGAATGCAACGAGTGTGCAGAATCTCACGTTGGGGGAAGCGATCGACCGTTACACTGATGAGAGGTTGTCCCTGCTATCACCCAGAACGGTTATGGACTACCGCCGGACCCGGAAGAAGGACATGCAGGAGCTGATGAATCAGAAGGTGCCTACATTGACGCAGGAGCAGGTGCAGGTTGCAATCAACGCCTTTGCCGCAAATCACGCACCCAAGACAGTGCGTAACGCTCATGGACTGATCGCTGCTGTTTTAGGCGTGTATCGTCCGAATTTCGCTTTGAACACCAAGCTCCCGGAAAAAGTACGCCCGAAGATCTACGTGCCTACAGACGCGGAGATACAGCGTCTTATGGAGTGTGCAAAAGGGACTGAGTTGGAGATCCCGATCCTGCTTGCGGCATTCGGTCCGATGCGGCGCGGGGAGATCGGTGCGCTGACATCCAAAGATATCTCCGGAAACATGGTCCACATTACGAAGAATATGGTCTTGAACACGGAACGTCAATGGATCATAAAAACGCCGAAAACTTACGCCGGTGATCGCTATATTGATTTTCCGGACTTTGTAATCGAAAAGATAAAGGGGAAAAAGGGAAGGATCGTTTCGCTGGATCCGAATCAGATCACAAGGAAGTTTCATGATCTTCTCAAGAAAAATAAAATGGAGCTGTTCCGCTTCCACGATCTCCGGCACTACTCCGCATCCATCCAACATGCATTGGGGATCCCGGATGCCTATATCATGAAGCGAGGGGGATGGGGGAACGATGGAACCCTAAAAGAAGTGTATCGCCATACAATGGATGACAAAACCATGTCGATGAATGAGATAGCAAACACGCATTTTTCAGAGTTATGCAACACGAAATGCAACACAAAATAAAAAGAAGCCTGTATTTACAAGCTTCTTTTAATGCCGGTGACCGGACTTGAACCTGTTTATATGGATATAAAGGGATTCCTTGAAAATACTGGGTTTTCTTGGAATCCCCTTATTTTATGCGACTTACATGGTTTTAATAATTGTAGTTATCTATAATGTTTTTATGATTTCTTGCTATACTTAAAGCACTATGCAACACGAAATGCAACACGAAAATCACTCCACATACCACCGTTCCATAGCGCCGTTGTCTCCCTTCGCGTGCCAACACGCACCCTCGTATTCGCCGGACTCCTCAAGATAGAACCAGTCGCCCGTACCGGTCTTGGTGCCGTCAAACTGTACCCAGCCGGTCAGCATATAGCCGGACGCACCGAAGAGATAATAATGGTGATTGATGGTTCTCCAACACAGTTTGGGGTATGATCCATCTGCATTCCGCCACCACCAGCCGTGAGAGTCGTGTACCCAGCCTTCCGGCAGATTCGCTGTCTCTTTCTCCCATGTTGCCATGAAAGCCTGTGGAGTGGCATATAGAGCTTTGATTTTCTTTGTACTACTGCCCCAGTCTGGCAACTGGAAGTGTGGCCTGTCCGGGATAGATTTCCAGTTACCGCCCCACTCAAGTCCGAGGGAAACTCCGATCGCACCTACACGGGAAAAGAAACCGTCAGCGTCATAGTATGCGCCACGGCCATCAGCCCGGTAGATATCAAAGGCCGTCCCCCACTGGTGGAAGGAGCTGTAACTGGATCCGCGAGCGTTCGTCACCTTGTTGCCCGGTTTTGTTCTTCCCTGGGCATAAAATGCGTCTTGCTCCGCCACAGTGCGGAAGGTTTCGCCAATCTTGATTTTTAATCCTTGATCGGCGCATTTCTGTATCAGCTCATCCGCGAGCTTCTGGAGCCGCGGATGACACAATGCAATGTCTCTCATAACATCCTCCCCGGTTTAAATATGTTCAACAACAATAATTCGATATTGGTCATTGCTAAATCCAGGAGTAACGGGTAACTTGAAGCCTGTAGCACTCATTATGCAATCATTAGCCCCAATCACATAGGCTTGATCTGCATTCATATCGCTGTCCGCCTGCCCCATGTTGGTAAACACATACCCTAATGTGGTTGATCCGAAACCTGCATTTCCAATAAAACCATTTCTGTATGATGTTCCGCCAGACAAGTAATAAAACAAGGTATATTTCCCGGATAATTGAGTTGGAAAGTTCCCTTCTACATAATAGATTCCGGAACGCACAACATTATTTGCTCTCTTGAAAGATCCTCTTTGCGAGCTTCTTTGCACAGTCATATCTACAGTTTTTACTCCTGGAATTACAATATTCCCAGTCATATATTTCCCAGCACACAAGACATTCTGCTGTGTCTCAGACAAATTGATTCTTCCACCACTCATATCTTCGATAGAGCCGTGAAAGAGCATTCCATTCGCATATGCATTCTTTCCTACTCTTAAATCAGCCGATTTACCATTTGCGGCCGTCTGACTTGCCAGATCCCTCGCCGATACTGATCCGCCAGTGTAATGTCCTTCTAATAAGGTCACGGACTCCCCGGCGGAAAGTGTTCTGGACAGTTTTCCACGCTCCGGCATTGTGCCGGTAACTGCTTCATCGTCGCTGTCGCTGGTGACGGCCGTCACGCCTGCGAGTACCTGATTTCGTTTTGCTGTGCAGTCATCGGATCCAGTACCGGATCCGCCATACTGCTTTAAAAATGCATCTGCCATTTTATTTCTCCTTTCTTATTATTGTCACAATTTTATTTTCTTTACGTTTATATTGGTGTAGGGTTCCATGCCCCTACGACCTTTTTCTTTTGGCGGCACCCCGCTTTCCCCCGGTGCCGCCGTTTTTGTGTCTTCCTGCCCTCGCTCAAATTATTATTTAGCTGAATATCTTGACAGATATCGAGCATATTATTATACTATAGATGAGTTAACTCGTGATGGATAAGGCTGGGTTCCCGAATGGGAGTAGGTCGCAAGATTTAGAATTCCTTTGCCCCTGGGGTTAACTTATTTTTTATATTATCCAGAATATTATCAGGATCCTTTTTGATTTCGTCTACAATCAGTTCTAGCGCCTGCAAGGAATATTTATAAAAATCTGTTTCTCCTGTACTGTATTTCCAACACAATTTTTTATTATCTTTTATTCCAAAAAATTTTATAAAGTTATTAAAATGATATATGTTTGAATCATCGGAAACATTTTGCTTTGACTGCAAATCCGCAGAAGAAACAACGAGATCTGACTTAGGAACATAATCAGATAACATTGATGTTGTTGCAAACTGATATTGCTCTGTCCATGTATTATTTCTTAAAATGGTAACGGCCGCTGTTTTCTTTAAGAGTAATATTTACAAGCTTCCTATTGCAATAAATGATACCCATTTTGTACCAGTGTATGATTTATTCAGTGCAATCTTCATATTGTTTCCATCCTTGGAGGCACTAACAAGAGCAATTCCTTCGCTTTCTAAATCAATGGGCTGTGAAACTCCTATCGCATATTTAGGATTGAAGGATTCAAAGATCTCGCTAAGTGGAATATATCCGATTCCATTGGTAAATGAAACTGTTTTTTGAACAAGCCTAATACATGAGTCATATACTTTTATTTTCAAATATCCAGATTCCAAATTGTTATTTACAGTCGAGATGTCTCCAGCGTTCTTTGTTACCTGAGACTGTAAATCCTTGATTACATCAACGGCGGAATTGAGTGCATCCGTGACACGTTTGATTGCCTGTTCCGGCTTATTCAGATGCTCCGCATCAATGTCCGGAGAGGAGTTATCTACCCAAGTAGTAGGAGTGTACGCTTCGATTTTTGCAAGTGCATCAGCAAGAGCCTGTGCGGATGCGAGAGAAACTGTATTTTCTTCTGCCTGTGTGCTGGTCTCGTTTTTCTCTAATTCTTCCATGCTGTTCCTCCTTATGATCTGTGAATTTCTATAGGCAAGTCAAGGGTCGGCTTGTCGAAATTGCAGTATGCCGTGAGCTGTCCATCCCCGGTAACGATCCGATCCACCTTGTTCCATTCCTTCCGGCGCGCTTTTTTGCTTGCCTTAGATGTCAGGTCATCGGTGCAGGAGATATCCGGGCGGTCCGTATCCTTAAGTCCCTCAACAGTGATCGTCTGCGTGTATGGTGCACTTGTGGTCCATCCTCCAGCCGTCAATGTGCCGGTACGCAAATCATAGAGTCTGTTGATCGCCATATTTGTCGCGTTGATGTCCTCAGCCTTAAATGGGTCCCCCTCCTGCGTGTAATTAGTCTGATCCACAAGGGAAATTGTCCCGTCCGAGTTACTCACCTGATTGTATTTTCTGTTCCCTTCATAGATGTCATCCTTATAGTTCGTTTTTAATGCCATGTGCTACCTCCTGTCTCCGATTGGCTTTGTTCCCAGCCGGAACGCAAGCCGCCGCGCCCCGGACATGGATGACTGATACATCTCATAGATATCTGCAAGGATCTGTTCGATATTGTTGGCTTCCGTAACGGACTGATATTCAATTCTCTGCGGCGTTGCCGGGGTCGTTGGCTTTGTGAAGTACGCCTCTCTCAGCGCCTGTATGTTGCCACGGATCCGCTGCATATCACTGTCAGTGCGGAAATCTCGCATTGTCCAGTCTGTTTTTGTGTTGATGTCCACAAGCAGGATGTCCGCAAGATCCCGGCAGGCTGTTTCTACACGGTTAAGGTCCGTATAAGCAATGCAGCCTTTTTCCGTGCGGTTTGTTACATCGTCCGCCATGCGGTCTGTTATCAGAGTCTCAAAAACGCTCATCCTATCTCTACCTCCGCTGTCATTTCCCGTGTGAATGTAAAATCCATCTTTTTAATGGCTCCGATCCGTGTCCCGTCAAAGTCTGTATCTACTGAAACAATATCCCCCAACTCTTCCTCATTGAGTAAGACACGGCAGGAAACAGACTCGTTGCTGCTGTAATAATCGTATACACGATTAAGAACTTCATTCACATTCTGAGGGTTTACGAGTGTCGCGTCCTTCACTTCCACGAGATTTTCATTCTGCGATATGTTAGGGTTTGCTTTCTCATACAGGGTTGTCATGTGGGTGTATTTCTTGCCAGTCAGAACTACTTCGCTACCGGTTCCGGTAATGACCGCCCAGTTATCTCCGGACGCGCTGATCGCGCCGCCGGTGATTGCAAGATCATAATGGGCTTCCGAGAACGTAATCTGAGCCGTCCCATTCAGAGTATCTTTATAGAGTTCCTCCGATTCCGAGGATTTCACGTAAGTGTGCGCGTATACCTTTGCACCAGTGGTGATGTCGCTGTGGTCGATCGTCAGCCCCGATAGAGTGTTGGACTTCGTAAAGTTCTGCTTCGTGGCTCTCATGCCTGGTACAAGTCCTTTTCCCGGATGGAGTCCCATATGCGGCTTTATGATGCCTGTATTCCGAGGATAGATATACAGATTGAGATCATACGCGGTGTTGACGGATGCCCCGATTGCAAAAGCAACTTGAGCGAGCGCGTCACGCCTGCGGCAGACTGGAAGATATCCGCTTACTGTCAGATTTTCCAAGGTCTGATCAAGGAAATAATCAATCCCCTGTCCTTCGAAAATCGCCGCTATGACGTTTTTGACTGGCTCATTATTGTATATGCCGCCCATAAAGTCTGTCGTGTCTAAAAGTCCCACAGCATCCTCAGTATTAACCTCGTAGTCCGTTTTGCTTACACGCTTCCCGGATTTCAAATAGAAAATTCCGATAATATTTTCATCGAAATATAATTTCATTTGCTGGCGGCGCTGGAAGTTGAATGCAATGTTCGACTTGCTCCGGATCGTAAAGCTTAATGTGTTGATACTAAGCTCTTCGCTGATCGGGCTCATTTCAATAAAACAATCTACATTCTTCGCTTCGTCATCCAAGAATGTACGCCCAAGCCCATACTGGATGTCTGATAAAAACACCGGTCTGAACGGTCTTGATGTCTTTTCAAAGGCGATCGTGATCCTATTGTAATGCTCCTCTGGATGATAGCAGAAATACTCATACCCGTCTGGAAGGAACGTCTCAGAGGATAATGTCTCATTGTCACGGTACCATGTGATAGTGAGCTGAGAGCAATAGTCTCCGGAATGATCATTGAACACCAGAGAGATGCCCTGACTGCTGTATTTATCTGAAAATGTCGCGGTCAGTGTAGGCAACTCATATTCGCTGCCTGGATACAGTCCAGGATGCGGAACTAAACCAGCCGTGGGGCGGATGGTTCCGCGCGGGAAATTCCCGTTCTCATCTGATACCAGCCGGGATATATATCCGACTTCCGGGAAAACATCATAGTTCTTATATCCCTCATTCAGCAGGGAATACCCCGGATAGTTCAGTGCCGCATCAGGGAAGGAATATTTCTTTTTCAGATTGCCCAGCCGCCCACCATCATTCACGCTGTACTCCGCGTTTTCTTTCGCTCCGAGGGCGATATCGCCATATACGATCTTGAGTCCTCCAGCGTCCACAAGCCTGTAGTTTGTGATCTTCGAAATCCAAATATGGCGGTACGGTCGTGAAGTGTGAAGAAACGTGATTTCCACCTCGTTATGGAGCTTTACAGATGCTTCGCAAAAATACACACTTGATGTCGGCGAAAAATCCATGTTTTCCACAAGAACACCGCTTTTATACCACTTAATATTAACTTTGTCCGCATAGTCTCCGGAAATATCGTTAAAATTCAGCGTGATTCCTCTGGAAGTCTTGAGCCTATCAAAATGGATCCGAAGAATCGGAGGGTCTGCAAAGTCTCCGTTCGTGTCTGATATCTGGCTACTGGTATACCCACTTTTCCCCTCCGGGATCCTGTCTGGAGTGTTTTTGTAGCTGCCATTCAGAAGGGAATAGCCCGGAAGGAGATAGGCATACCCAGGAATTGGATTTTCCTGATTCGTGAGTTCGCTTGTGGAGGAGTAATATTCTTCTCCATTTGCCGAAATTGACACATCCCACTTCATGCTATCTCCTTCTCTGCGGTTCCATCGCTATAAAGTTGAGCTTAAGATTATCATCATAGCCCCACAAATTAACGCCCTCTCTGCGGATCATGGTGTCGTTTGCTTCTGTGATGTATGCCTTAAATGATAATGTTTCCTGTCCGTACGGGAACACCAGATCATGGCTATCTACTGGAGCACTTACCACATCATACAGTCTGTCGTAATCCTGATACTTTCCTTCTTTTGCGGCTACTTCAAGCGTGTAATTGTAGTATGTTCCGATGATGTCCCGATGCATTACGCCATCAAGTGTGCGCCCGGAGTTGTCCGTATCCGTCACTTTTGCATTTCTTGAGAGCTTCATGACATTGACATCATATTCCACTCCATCCACGGTAAATACTGCAAAATGGTTCATCGGTTTCCTCCTGTTACAAGTCTCACGCTTCCGCGGTTGTTTTCTGCATCAATTACGGGTTTCAGTACTCGTCCAAGCTGTGCAAGGTTGCCCTCGAAACGAATCACGACTTGCTGGTTTCCGCCTACTCCGCTCTCTGCGAGTGCTTCCATAAGTGCCTGTTTCATTGTGCTGAGCGGAGAAACGACCTCAGTTTCCTGTTTGTTATCGCCCAGGATCGCCGCAAACTCACCGGCGCGAGGAGGAACCACGGTACCTGATGCCAGACGCGGCAAATGTACCTTACTTACGGTCGGAATGTCCAGTCCGAAGGATTCTCCGCCGATTCCCGGCACCCAGTCAGGAATATCAAAGCTCAAGTTGTTAAGCGCATCGATCATTTTGTTGATGGCTGTGATGACTCCATTAACCATTGATTCCACGCCACCAAGGATTGTATTGATAACAGACTTCATCGCATCCCATATTCCGCCCCAAATTGTTTCAGTGTCAGATTTAAGTGTGTTCCATGCAGATATAATGCTATCCTTAATGTCCGCGAATTTGGCTGTTGCATTACTCCGGATTTCCTCCCACTTCGTTCCAAGCGCGCTGTTGATGTCCCCCCATACGCTCTCAGTGCTGGATTTCGCCTCATTCCAGCGCGTTGTGACAGTGTCCTTAATTGCCTGGAACTTCTCCCCGGCTGATGTCTTGACAGCCGTCCATGTTGTTTCGAGTCCGCTCTTAATGCTGCTCCATTTCTCCTGTGTCTTCTGCTTAGTCTCGTCCCACTTAGCGATGATCTTATCCTTGATCTCCGCGAATTTCGCAATAACGGAGGAAATGAAATTGCTGATTCCGTCACGGAGTCCTTCCATGAGGTACTGCCCCATTTCCATCATGACGGTGGACGGACTGTGGATCCCGAATGCAGACTTGAAGCCATTGATAAAAGGTTTGAAGATGTTGTTCACAATCCATGATCCGACATTTCGGAGTGCGTTTATGATTCCGTTCCAGAGTCCCTGCACGATATCTCCGCCGGACGCTTCAATGTATCCCGAGAAATACGAAACTACACTGTCCCACGCATTTGCGAGTACATCCCCGAGCCCCTTCAGGAGATCTATTCCGGATGCAATCGCTGTTCCGATCAGCTCTCCGACCGAACTAAAGACGCTTGCATAGTCGAATCCCTTAAGAAATCCCCCGATTGCATTGATGAGCCCCATAGGAATTGCGCGCCAGTCAACGCCCTGGAACAGTCCTGTAATGAGCTGCACAAGTCCGGAAACGAAATGAGAAACTACACTTCCGAGTGTGCTCCAGCTAAACGTGGAGAAGAATCCTGTAAGTCCGGCAGTGATCGCCGTTCCGATTCCTTTCCAGTTCGTTGTGGAAAGAAACTGATCCAGTTTTCCCATCGCAAAGTTTACGCCGGTTCCGATCTGCGTACCGATGTAGTTTCCGACTCCCTTCCAGTCCTCTGCGGCGATCAGCTTTTTGATAGTGTCCGCCATGTTTTTGATGGAGGAGCTGATCTGTTCAGTCGTAAACATGTCTTGTGGGGACGTGCTACTGCCTCCACCGCCGGATTCGGAATCCTTGCTTTTCGATCCAATCTGTTCGATCGTATCAAACGAGGCAAGGCTTTTTTCTGCCTGCTTCGCTGCTGATCCTGTTTTTTTCAACGAGGACGCATAATTCTCCTGCACCTTTGTGGCTTTCACGAATGTGTTCTTGCCGGTCAGTGCCGAGAAAAATTGTGCTACTGCATTGGCGGCCGTAGTCAAAAGGCTGATGAGCGTATTCAGTGCCGGAGCGATCATCGTAAGGATCGGGGCGAATGCTGTTGCAAGTGCGTTCTTAAGCTGTGTCAGTGAGGACATCAGTCCGGATACCGTGCTGTTCGTACTGCCAGAATACTGGACGAGGTTCTTCATCCCATCGTTTACGGCGCTTCGTATACGGTTAAAAAGAGCGAAGAGTGAGCGGATACCAAATGCGTAGCTCAGCATTTTCTTAAAACTGATTCCAGCTTTCCCAACAGATCCTCCCATTCCCTTGCTGGACTTCTGGACCTTTTCCTGAGCCTCATCTGTCTTTGTTAGCTCTTTCTCGTATTCCGATAAAGCTCGATTTATTATTGCAATTTTTGCAGCATTTTGATCAAACTCCTTATATCCAAATCCCAATCCAGCACTTTTTAAATCATTCTGTCGAGCCTGCAAACCCTGGAGTTCACTTTGCAGTCCTATAATGTAGAAAGAAGCTACTTTTGCTGTATCCGCTATGTCTTGTAAACGCGCCTGCTCTGCCGCTTCTGCCTGCGCCGCTTCTTCCGCAGCCCTGGCTTTCTCCGCTTCTGCCGCCGCTTTCGCTGCTTCCCTTGCTTCTTTTGCTCTGGCTTTCGCCTCTGCTGCCTTCAATGCTTCATTGTATCCGTTTACACTTGCTTTGATTCCTTCAAAGGAGGTTCGTAAGCGATCGTTTGCATTTCTTAAATCTTCCTGAGCTGCGACGTACTGCGCTACAACTTTCTGCCCTGACTCTGTGTCAGCTCCAGACATATATGCTCCGCCAGAGGATTCCAGCGCTTCCTTCGCTTTCTGGGCTTTCTCAAGCTTCCCTCGTAAGACATCAATTTCGTATTCCATTCCTTTAAAGGTCCGGCTATTCTGCTTTCCTCCGGTCTCCATGAATTTAATTTCACGTTCGATCGCTGCATCAAGCTTTTTGTTTACGGAATCAATTTCTTTGTTGAGGTCAGTGTATTCCTGTGTAGGAATCTTTTCTTCCCTAAGAGCATCCACCTTTTCCTTGAGGGTTTCTACCTTCCGTGTCTGTTCCGCGTACTGGCTGTTGAGCTTAGCGAATGCGTTTGCTTGCTTCTGCAATGCTACTTTCGCCTTGTCTCCGATTCCAGAGACAGACTCCGCCATGCGGCGTGCGGCGGTTTCCATTTCCTTCGTTCCGGCTACAAATCCCTCGTCTGTGATCGTTGTATCAATTACTATGGTTCCGTCAGCCTGTCCCATTAAATCATCCCCTTACAGCCATTTTTCCAGTGCTTCCATCTCTTTTTTCTGTTCATCCGTCAAAATCTTTTTGATGCCTACAATTTCGGCATTCTCTCGCTCAAATTCCCGTTCCCACTTCTCCAGCTTCTTGTGCTTTGCTTTCTTCTGCCGGATCGCCAACACTTGAGAAAACAGCCCGTCACCTATCTCCATGAAGTAGCTGAGGAACGTCCACCAATGTAAAAATGATGCGGCGCGAACTTCGGTCCCGGCTACTTTGTTCACGGCTGGAACGATGATCCTGCCGTCCTGATTCCAGTTGATCAGTCTGGGGCTGTTCTTCTTCCCTTCCGTTCCGCAATCGATGAATTCTACAGCTTTCTTGCAGGCTTCCTCTCGCGACTCTCTTGGGATCTTGTCGAAGTCCTTATACAGGATTTCAAGCATGATTTCCTGCTTCTCGCCATCCGTCCAATTCGGATCCTCGCAAGCCTCCAAAATTCCAATAATGGAACGGAAGTCTGCGTTGATTGCATATTCCGTCCCATTGATTTCTACAGAAGTGGGTAGTGTATACCCGTTCATTTTCTGTATTTCCCGACATAATTTCTGACACGGGAAATACTCTTTTTGATGCGGACATTCATTTCATTCTCGATGAAATGAATCAGCTGATCGAGAACGTACTCACAGAAGAAACGACCGTCTGCGCACGGACTCCACGGATTTGAATACTTGAAAAGTTCCTCAGACGCCCCATTGGAGTTCAGAAGTTCGTCAAAGAGTTCTTTTACCGGGGCTGTCATCTTGTCCAGTGCCTCCGGATCATCAGCCCCCGGGATATCCAGATCTCCGAACTTTTTCTGTACAGTCTCCGCACGCTTGATGATGTCAAAGTCGGAAGGGTTCCACATAAACCCGCCGGTCTTGGTTCCGTTCTTGTCAACGATCTCGATATATTCCCGATCGTCAATCGTGATCTGTCTTGCCATGCCTCATACCTCCGTTATTCAGTTATTCGCTTAAGGATGCTGTAAATGTTTTCTTGGAAACGTCCCATGTGCCTTTTACGCGGTTTCCGGCCTTGTAAATCGTGAATGGGATCTGTACGCCGGAGGTATCGCCTCCAACACTGTTGGGGATAACATAGACATCCTCACGGTAAGCCCAAACAACGGTGGGAGCCGCTGCGTCAGTCTCTCCAGGCTTGAGAAGCACGTCAACCATTGTAGTTTTGCACTTGTCGCCAGTTGCTCTTGTGTTGGCGATTTCCATGAGTTTGTTAGAGAGGGCATCGTCATAGTCCTCGTAGTAGAACGGATCAGCGTCAGCCTGTACCTCATAGCCGGAATGTTTCACGGTCTGCTCACCGAGAATGTTTTTCTGGACTTCCACATCCGGGTTCAGTTCCTCGTTGTACTCCTCCAGATCCTTACCGATGCGGACGTAAGTTGCTGATGTGCCGTTAAAAGATGCATCTAAATAATGCGCAAGATATTTTCTTTCAATCATAGAAAAATGCCCTTTCTGCCTATAACTTTTTAGGCGGTATAGGTTAGCGGCAGCACTCAAAATGTGCTGTCGGTTTACAGTTCAAAATCATTCGTGTACCTGACAGATATCGGCAGAATCCAGTCCTGTACACCGTTCTCCTGCGGCTCTGTGCCGTATGAATTGTCACGGGTGATACGTTTTATCACTCGCCCGGATGCAAGCTCCGGAAATGCTTCCAGACGCGTCACCGCGCCGTTTATTGTGGTCGGCTCTCTGCATATCCATTTTCCAAGATTGTCAAGGAAAGCCTGTATATTCAGCTTATACCGTTCTTTCTGTGATGCAGTGCGATACACGACATAAAAAGGGAACTGGCAGATCTGATGGACTCCGCCGCAGATATCCTCTTTCTCACTGTACACGAGTGCGCCATTGTCTGCTGAGAACGCGATTCCACTGTCCTCTCCGAGTTCCTCAAATCGGATCACTTCCCCAGGATCCAAACCGGGGTACTGATTCAAAAGTGCTTTCATGGCGGCTGTGAGAATCTCATATCCTGCCGCATCCTTTCCGATCGGCTGAGCATTAGCCACGCTGTCCACCTCCCGCCGTTTTCTTTACTTCACGAATCCACGTTTCTCCATCCTTTTCTTTCGCAGCGTCAAACCAATGAGCCTGCGCCGCCGGATGTTTTGTCTTGGTATATGTGAGTGCTTCCTTTGCACGAGTCTTGCCAGAATACTGGCTGACAAGCACCTTTTTTGCGTCTTTACGTGCCCACGGTGATCCGGTTTTCTCGTCCACCATGCCCTTGCCTTCATAGAGGAAACGTCCTTGCGGAGCATAAGCGGCAAACACTCTCCCGGATCCCTGCAACGCCGCACTCGCCGCTCTGGTGACGTTTACGAAGGTTCCGTTCTCCATTGGCATAAACGGCACCATACTATTCATGACAGCGCCGTCAAGCTGATACTGGGCTTTCCGATACTGCTCTTCAAAACGACTCATATCAATCTTGACTTTCACATCTCCATCAACGACAGAGAACCCTTTGAAGTGGTGTGTTTTACTTGCCATTATTTGCGCCTCCTTTTTCCGGTATAAACAAATTCCAAATTTTTCCCTGTCCAGTCAACATCTTTAGCCTTTACTGTAGATTCAATGACTTTTACTCCTGGCTTCGGTCTTCCAAGCGGTGTTTTTGTCCATCGCTCCGCCTGCGCTCTTGAAAGAAACACCCAGTCATTTTTGTTTATGCTATCTCCAATAGTTGCCCGGTAAATCTTCACATCTGAGTTCCTGTCTTTTAAGGAATTGATCTGTGTTACGGTTTCCGTGGCAAGCTTGCTATTCACCACATTTGGGGAAAGGCTATTGAGTTTGTCTCGCATTTCGGATACATTCACACCGTTGGTTGATGCTCTGCCAGACCCTCCATTGTTCCCTTGATAGCTTAGATTGCTGCTTCCGCCACGTCCTCCCATAAAAACACCTACTTCCCAAGAATCTCAAAATGGGGAATCACAGTATACGGACCGCCGGTGCTTGTGATTTTAAACACAAAATCATGTGCACTATTCATATGCTGATAGAATCCATTTCGATAGTCACCATCGCTCACCACTCCACCTGTCCACTCGCCCTCCCAAAAGAAATCATCCGGTCCAAATGTAATGCTTTTCGATAATCTATCATTCGTCTGCCGTCTCCATTCTTTCGGAGATCTCCACGGGAGCATTCCGTCCTCTGTCGAGATCATTATGCCGTCAACATCAGGGTTTGTGGCGTGCATATAGTACGGGATGTGGAGCTGTGCATTGTCTGTACTGTCCGCCCCGTACTTCTTGATGATCGCCCCGCGGTCCGTGTTCAAATCCACATTATGGAGGATGTGCGGATACCACATAGCATCGCCGGATGTGGGGCTTTCATAATAGTTGAAAACTGTCACAGTTTTATCGTACATGCTCACACCTCACATAACACATGATTGAATTTGTCATGAAACGCTTTAATTCTCACAATGCTCCCAGTGCATTCCTCCGGCACACTGCCGTAAAAGATAATGCTTTCCGGATGCAGACGTTCCATCATCGCATTGTAACCGGATAAGAATAGGTGTTTTTTGCCTATACTGTTCATGCAGCCAACGGAAGATACCGCCACTGTGCCGCCCTCTGGCTCGCCGTCAAAGCACCACTCGTAGCTGTCTGGTGTACTCCACGATATTGTCGGGATTACATGGCACCCATACTCCTGCAAGTAGGCACCAATCCAGTGCTTGCGATAGTGGTTGTAGATCTGTATCGCTTTTGGGAAATCGGTGTAAGTGCTGAAATCTGGTGTGAGGATATATCGGAATCGGCTCAACTTTTCCGCATAGCGATCCACGTTTACCCAAAGCGCATTGAACTGATAGTCATCAAGGAAAAAGTGAACCGCTTTTTCCTCTGGCTTTGTGCATTTCCCTCTGGCGTAGTTGAATCCTACAAATTCGCATTCACCTTCGAATGTCTCGGGGTATACCTTCGGTATACCGTACTCCCCCACACCGTCGAAGATGCGGCGATTTAGGTTCTCATAAGCCATGCTGTTTGTTTTGTCTGCCATATCATTTTTTGAGCTGGTCAGTTTTGCTCATCCTCTTCCACAACTCTGTCAACTTCTCCCAGCCATACATAGCCACAAATGCCACAATGAACCCCGCCATAATCGCCGCAAGGATCATGTACCACAAAATTTCTGTGTGGATGTACTGCATGTATGCCACAAAAGCCGCCACGGTAATTCCGATGGAGAGAACGAACACAAGTGCATCGGTCGGGAGCTTCGCAAGGAACCCGACACCCTTAAATACCTGAGTGATGACGGACACGCAAAACGCCAGAATCCCGATTACTGCCAAGATCATAGTCATGTTTGCAAATAGGGTCTCCATGTTAGTCCTCCTCTGTCTCTTCGATGCGATCGACATTATATTCCTTCGCGCACTCATGCTCGATACGGCATCCGCGTGCGTCTTCCCAGCCTTTGGCGAAAAAGGCAACGTCAGCTTCTCCCAGATACTTGATGGATTCGCCGATATACCAAAGCGGCTTTGCACCAGCCGGAGCGTCCTGGAAGAATGTCTCAAGCACCTCTACCGGCTCCCCGACTAACTCTTTCGCCTTTGCAATAGCTTTCTCGCGTGTTGCGAGTATCTCCGCGTCTGTCTTTCCTCTCATAGGCTGAGAAATAAATAACTTTTTCATGTCATCCCTCCTATTTTTTGACTTTTCTCACTTTTCCGTCACGGTATTCCAGTCCTGTTGCCGGACCGGTACATGCGGTCGGGTCTACGATGTTTCCCTCTTCATCCTCGCACCATCCTTTTGCGATGCAGAGCTTTCTTTCTCCTGTGTTCCAGTAAAGACCTGTTCCCGGGCCTGTATAGTAGGAGATCAACTCATCCACGGCCGGTGAATCCTGTGTTCCGTTATTTGCCATTGCGTCATCAATCGCCGCATTAATTTTATTCGTGTATTCCAAAAGATCTTTTACGTTTAGCATAGCATTCTCCTTTATAATCCTGCATACAATAGTGGGGTTCCATCATCAGTTACAACTCCTGTCAAATACGGCATTGCCGCATCACTAAGGAGCCTATTTGCGGCTTTTGTATCTCCTGCCGCAGAATATACAGCCGACCACTCTTTCGCCGCCGCGCCGGTCTGCTGCGCTGTCGCATAGGATATGGACTCACTGCCAGCTGATCTCGAGGTGATGATCCCGGTCGTTGTTCCGTTCGCGTCAGTAGTCGCAGACGCTCCAGAAGCGGCTGCAAGTGCCTGTTTCTGTGCGAGATCCAACTGATAGTAGATCTCCGCCATAGCGCATACGGCTTTCTTGACCCGTTTCTGGTATTTCTCCGGTGTAGGTAGTCCGCCAGCCAGCCGATCAAATGTCAGCGTGTCGATAAAATCACTCGCTCTTTCTGCAAGCCGCATAAAATCAGATTCCGGCACGACATTGCCGAAAAATGATTTTGAGTAAAATTCATAATCTGCGTATGCCATGCCGGAATCCTCCTTAGCCTCTGGTCTTGATCTGCGCGATCGGGATCGCTTTGATCGGGAAATACTTCTTTGTGGAAGTCGAATTATTATTCGCAAGCTCCCAGTTTGTTCCGGTCTCAAGCTGTGTGTTTGTCGGGGAGATGAAGGACGGCTGTTTGAAGCTGATACCATACGGGGAGAAAATCTTTCTCTGGCGGGAATATAAGGTGTTCTCGCCGCCGTTGGTCTTCGCGTCTCTATCCATCTCATACGGGACTTTTACGCCGCAGTTTGTGTACTCGATTGCACCAGCGCCGAGAACGTATGTGGTGTATACAGTGCCAGCCGGAAGGAGTTTGACATAATCGCCTTCGTTCGCATCCGGAATGTCTGTAATTACACTTGTTTTTGCGACCTCACCCGCTCCAGTGCCTGCGGTTGTAACTTTGAGTGCTCCCGGATCTGTCTGGGATGCTTTGACGTATTTCGCCTCTGCCGCCGCTGTCGGCATGTTGTCGTCAATGAGGACGGTTCTTCCGTTTAAGGTTGCGAGGGTAAGATCTCTCTCGATTCCGTCTCCGTCTGTATACTTCATGTATGCGAGGAGCTTGAGATTTTCAAGATCAGTTGCAATCTTGGAATGCATGATCGCAAGGCTGAATTTCGCCTTATTGTCTCCGAGGGCTTTCTGAATGGCGTTGTTGAGGGTGGTCTCCGCGAATCCACTGTTTGTCGGATCGAGGGACACATCATAGGTATGCCCGCTCACAAACTTAAGATTTTCGGCTCCCGTCATGGAGAAGACACCTTTCAGCGTTGAGAGGAGTGTTTCCTGATCCACATCATCCCAATACTCTGCGACTTCCTGTGTAGCCGGAAGGAAATCATCGCCTGTGATGTCTGTAGAGAAGTCTTTCTCTGTCCATCCATGAGCACGGCCAACAACGATTCTACCGTGTGTGTACGTCTCCCTGGAATCTGCTGTGATGTTGGTGGAGCCGTCATAGTTGTCCGGTGTACCGCCGATTCTCGCCTTGATCGGCACCGTGATATAGTTGCCGCCTGTCTGATCCGGCAGCATAGCCGCATACTGGGATTTCTCCACGATCGCGCCGGACTTTAACAGTGCATTTCTGTTGAGGTTCGGGACGGTGTCCACATATGCGCCAAATACTTCGCCATTAAAATTCTTAAGGTCGAATAATGCCATAAAAAAAATCCTTTCTACCCATAACTGTTAAAAGGTGTGTAGGTTAGCGACAGCACTCAAAATGTGCCGCCGGTCGTTCGTTTACATATACTGTTTGATGTCAAGATCCGGATTCTCGTTCTTCATCTTCATCAGCTCGGACATCGTGTATTTCGGTGCGTTGTTCGGGTTGCTTGCCGGTTTGGTGAAGCGCGCCGCGTTCTGTTTTGCGCGTTCCTGCTGCCTGTCAACGAAAATCCCGGTCTTCTGGGTTCCGTCCTCTCCGGTGGTCATCGTTTTGAAGATGTCGCCGATAGACTTTCCCCGTGCGGAATCTTTTCCCAGCTCTTCCATGAGAGCGTTACGATAATGGTCTTCTGTGATGTCGTTCAAAAACTCATACATCCTGTTTCCCTTATCATCCGTGGAAGATAAGAAATCATTCACAGTCTTTTCGACTTCGATTTTCCGCGCGTCATCCGCACGCGCTTTTTTCTCATCGTTAAGCTGCGTTGTCAGTGTTGCAATCTGTCCTTTCAGATCATCGACATCAACATCTTTGAATCCGTCAAGCTTTGCCCGCACATCGTCAAGGGATGTTTTATATTCATCCCTCTTGCGCACCACATTGTCATAATCTGATTTTGCCCGATAGTTTTCACTCATCTTCGCCTTCAGATCGTTTTTCTTATCCTCCGGGACCTCAATCCCAAGCTCCTGTAAGATCTGTTCGTAATTCTGCATATAATTATCCTCCTAAACGTCATTTTTAAACCGCTCGTCAGCGGTAATGGATTAAGCCGGATGAACCACCGGCAGGGTAATGGACCATCAGGGAATCGAACCCCGAACCGTCCGGTTATGAGCCGGATGCCCTCACCGATTGGGCGAATGGTCCTTGCGTCCCTGTCGAGAGGATGACAGGGATTAGTATATTGATAAGAAAAGGAGTCCCCGCCCCGTTGCTGGGCGGAAGTGGAGAGTGCCGGCAGCGAACCGGCAATGTTCTGCGCAACTCTCCGTAACCGGCGATGCCGGTTAGCAAGTAACTTTCTCGTGCTATGCTCTGCACTATGCCCCGGGGGTGGGGCAGTCGCACGCCGGAAATTGCATCCGCTTTTCAACCTCCCCGATCATGCCGGGTTTCTCTTAAGGGCGTGCGTGCCGTACGAATAAAGGAGGTATGGCAACAAAAAACATGGTCCCGTATGGGAGTGGGGGTCCATAATATCCCCACGTTTTTATTTTACCATATCCCAAAATTCGTTTTACCCCCACATTTTAGGCTAATCTCCGAGCTTGCGGATGTATCTCTGTATCTCCTGCCGCTCATCCGTAAAATCGCTGTCCATGACCATCGAAGAGAGCATGTCATACACCTCCACCATCAGCCGCCCAACGCACTCCATGAGCTTGTCACGGTGTGCCTGATCGCCGTTCTGTTTGTACGCCTGTTTCGCAGCAATGTAGCGATCATACAGGGAATCGATGTTGTGATCATATCTCCCATTGGAGTATTTCTTGATCACATCCTCCGCCACGTCAGCAACACGGCTTTCTTCCCACTCTTTTCCGTCCATCTTTTCCAGATAGCAGATTGCCGCCGTGAGCTTATAGATCACATCCAGCCGCGATGCCGTCAGGTTGTTCACAGCTTCCTTTGCTTCCAGATTCAGCTGATCCTTAAGCTTATTTATCAGCTCTTTCATGCTTCATTCCTCCCTTCATTTTCTTTTTGTATTTATCGTGGAGTGGCTTCTGACTCTCCATGATGTATATCGGATCATATCCGGCGGTAATAAGGTCTGTTATAATCCGTTCCAGCCGCTCAAGTTCGTTATCCACATCACACACGAGGTTATCCACAAATATAGCATCTGCAACATTTCCCATGCTTCTGAGAGCTGTCGCATACTTCTGATACACGTCCTTTGTGGACTGCTCCCATGCGAGGTGTGCAGAGAATCCATCTTCCACCGCTTTCTGTTTGGTGGACTTTCCTACACTCATGCGGTTTGCAGACTGCCACGCTTCCGGGATCATCTGCACGTTCCCCTCGAAGGTGTCGCGGATCAGTTTCCCGTGGTGATTGATATAGTAATGTGCAGTTTTGCGGCGTTCCTCACTCTCAGCAAAATACTGATACAGATGGAACCGCTTATAACCGCTCAATCCGAGAAAATCGAAATAATCCGCCATCTGATCATGGATCATGATCGCTGCGATCTGCCGCGCGTTGATCTCAGAGAAAACATCTTCCACGCTTTTTACATCCATCTTGCTCCGGAAGGCAATCATCATGATCACCTCCTACGCCAGTTTCTTGATGATGATGTTCGCATCCTTCACGAGTACCGCGCCCGCGGAGATGTTCCCGATCGACACCGTGAGGGATGAGCCAGCCGGGACCGGTATCAGTGTGGACGCTCCGACATTCTGGTATGTGTTCGCCGTTGCAACTGTGTAATCCATCTCTGTTCCGCCGATCGCCTCGCCATTGAGTTCAATCACAAGGGCCGTTGCTCCTGCTGCCGCCGCGGTCACGTTGCCGTTGAACTCCACCTCTACCGCCATCGGGAGGTTTGTGCGGTTCGTGATCGTGAAAAGCCCGCTCCCCTTGACATGGTTCAGCCACCCGCTGGAGCATCCGCATCTTCTGGATTTCACACGGGTGTCGTTAAAGATAACGTTCTGGTTTGCTGCCACTGTCTGTTCTGTCTTTGCTATAACATTAAGCATAGTATTTCTCCTTTCAAAAAATAAGGAGCCGAATCCGACTCCTTATCGATGCGCAAGACTACTTTGTAGCTATGGATTCTTCCAACATGCTTATAATTCTGTTTTGGTTTGCGATAATCTTATCCAGATACTTCCGATCCTGCTCTTGAAGATGCTTCGCAATGTCGGCGTTGCTTGCCTGCGACAAATCACTTTCGTAATTCATCACCTGCAAGAATACGCCGAACAAATTTAGCATGTCCAGAGTGGTCAGTTCATTCGGATTTCTCACAGTACATTCCCGCCGTTTCCGCAGCATCCGCCAAATCCGGACATATTATATGCAAAATACGGGGAGCATGTAATATAAGCCGGTGTCGGTGTCGGTCTTACCGCATTAACGATGTCCTTGGTCTGGCTGACCTGGGAGATCTGCCAATACGCTGTCTGGAGGTCTCTGTCACGGTCCGCAATCTTGTCGCGAAGTCCCTGGATGGTGTTCTCCTGCATGAGCTGGCGTGTTGCCTGTCCGTCTGCAAGGACAGTTTCCTTGATGTCACAGCAACACTGCGCAAGCTGTGCCTGCATGTTCTGCGCCATCAGTGCCGCATCATACCGGTTCTGCAAGATCTCTTTCTGTGTTTCGCAGCAACACTGCTGAGACTGAGCACCTAACTGCTGCATTCCGAGCTGCGTTGTATATCTGCTCTCAAGTACATCTCTCTGGGTCTGACATGCTGTGTTGGATACGTTCTGATTTGTGTTGAAGATGTCGCGCTTCACAAACTCATCCGAAATGAAATTGTCCTGCACGCCGTTTTCAACACCGCCGCGGTTCCATCCGCCCATCATCGGGAAGAGGAACGCAATCAGAATGATCCAGATCCACCAGCCGCCACCGCCCCACATATCGTTGCATGTGTCGTTTCTGGTTACTGCCGCCACATCCGCAGCGGATAACATTCCCTCATTCATGTGGTTTTCTCCTTGCTTAAGATTTATCATGAGCCGTTGCGCACCCGGCTGTGATAGCGAATTATCGTTTTGTTGAGGTCAACAAAACCATCATTTCATCATCCCCGTAAACTGTCCGGGATCCATGCCGTTCTGCTGGCACATCTGCTTGAACACCTGTTCCGGGTTCTTCCCTTTGCACATATCCATTGCCTTTTTGATATTCGGATTCTGCTGTGCCATTGCATTGATCGCTGCCTGTGGGTTCCCTGTCTGCCGGATCTGGTTCACGACACTCATGGCCTGCATCATCGCCGCCATTGGGTTGTTTCCGGATCCGCCCATCATGCTTAATAATGGATTCATTCAGTCCCCTCCTTCTTCTCTTCCTGTCTCTCCCCGAGTTTCACAAGCAGAGCATTGAATTCCTCTCGCGTCACATAATCCCCATTTGAAGCCGCAGGAGCCATTTGCGGGGCTGTTAAGGATGAGACGGGGATTTCCTTGAACGTGAATGCTTTGAGCGTTGCGCTCCCCATTCCGTCCACGGATTTCACATAGAACATGGGGCTGTTGTTGTCCATCATCCATGCCGTCTGTCCCGGCTGCACAATCTGATTCCTCGCCCCTTCGATCCCGGCTACTTGGATCCAATTCACATTTTGCATCGGCACTGTCTGCCGCGGCTGTGTCGCCTGTTCCATCTGCTGGATGCGCTGCTGTAATGCCGCCTGATCTGCCATATATCCGCCCATTCCATAAGGAGTATATGCATTCATGCGCTCCCCTCCTTCCTCTGCTTCCATTATGGCATGTGAGCGAGGGAGATAACAGTTCATGAAAATGTACAAAAAGTATATAAAAAGAGCAAAAAGAAAAGAGCTTGCGCATTTGCAAGCTCTTTTTGTACATTTATTCGGTTTTATGAGCATTTTTTTTGATTTTACGGGCATAATCGTATGATTTTATCGTTCACACGGCGGCTGATCCGCTTCGCTGTCGACACACTGATATTCATCTTCTCCGCACACGTTTCTAATGGTATTCCCTTGCTCCGATACTCGAACAGAGCTCTCTCATCAGTCGTAAAATTGGCAAGCTGCCGGAAACGTTCCAGCTCCGGCACCGTAAACTGATAGATTTTCAAGGCAATTCCCCTTATTTTTCCGTCAAAGCCTGGATAAGTTCGTCCCTCGTTTTTTTTAACCCCTCAATATTATTTCCGGTGATCTTGTTTTCGATGAGATTGAACATGCTTTTCATCAAAAGCTGCGTATCTTCCCGGTTCGCGTTGATAGAGGCATAATCGTTATTAAGCTTCTCTCTGATGTCCTTGATATCTGTCTCAATGGCACCTACACGGCTTTCAATGTCCTTCTGTGGCTGTTTCGCTGACTTGTATGCTTTATAGATCACACTGCAAGCCGCGCCGATGACCGTGATCCCGCTGCATATCGACAGGAACTCTTTTATGATTTCAAGCTCTCCCACTCATTTATCCTCCGTCGCATTTTGATATCTTCGTGCCGCCCCTCGCGCCTTCGCCGCCTGTTCTCTTCCCCATCTGGCAATTCTAAGGCGATCCGCCAACGGTCGAAGATCGTTGTCATCACAAAACTGGTTGTATGCCGCGTTCTGTCGCTGTAAGAGATATGATTTTCTATCAAGCTCCATTTGCAACGCTGCTTTTGCCTGCGGATCCTTGCAGGCTTCCACGGCTATCTGCATCCCGGAAACAATCCGTTTTGTCTTCCGGATCCTCCGCTCAAGCATTCGCTGGCGCTGTTCGAGCTTTTCTATTCTCTGACTCTCTTCTGTTTCGATGCCAGCATATGGGTTGTTCTCACCGTCTCCGGACCCGAAGCTGTGGCGGCAATTCCACCCACACAAGCCCTCTCCGGTTCCGTATCCAGTGACGGAGAACGGCGGGAAACGCTTGTCTTTGCCGGATCTGGAATAGAATTTTCCTTGCCACCACATATGATTTCCAGGGTTCTCGCCTCCGTCTCCGGTTCTCGCTCCCAGATGTGCCGACACAAGGATGATGTCCCATTCCATCTCCTTCATGCGTTCCAAGCTGATCGCGCCGGTTGCCTGCCCCACTCCCGTACGCACTGCCCGGGCTGTGGCTGTCTCAATGGTGTCCTTGTGGACTCGCCCGGTCTCCTCGTCCGTGTAATTGACATATACGCCTCCGGACACTACCTCGTCAACCGCTTCTCTGACCGCCTGTGTGTACGATACAGCACCACTCGTGACTTTGTGGTAAGCAGTATCACACGAGTTGATAAAAAGCCGCTGCGCCGCGTCTGCGGTCGTGCGGGTGTAATTGTCCCACTCTCCCAAGGTTGCATCATAGTTTCGCTGCATGAGCCGGATCAGCTGAGGTGACTCCATAAGCGGAACAGGTGAGAGACCAGCGGCTTCATAGATTTTGTCATCCGCCTCCACTGCCTTGATCCCCGCCTCTTCCATTGCTTCCTTGATTTCTTTCTGTTGGAGCTTCGTCCGCTTTGCGATCTCAGGGATGATCTCTTCCAGCAATGCGCCTGAATCCTGCATGATTTCAATTTGCCAGCGATCTGCGGAAGTGAAGAGGTATTCATCCCCTCGCCCGATGCGGTTCATCATGCGCTCGACGATCCTCCGAATTATGTATTCGTGCAAGCTCGATGCGATTTCCTCTGCACCTTCTGCGATGCGTTGCAAATAATGTGGGTCCAGCATTTCTTTCCTTTCTGCTTAAATCGCGTACTTCATGTATTCGTGAGCTAAAGCCCTCTTTGGTTAATTAGTTATTATCAAGAATCCATTGACCACCACGAAGCAATTGATTTCTCAATGTATATTCATTAATTGAGAATGTGTCTGGCCCATATTCATCGGTTGGGTAATTTGCATGAACACCATTAACATAATTGATGCAACTTGATACCTCGATAGTTGCACCATATCTTACTACATTTTCTGCCCACCATTGCGTTGTTGCACCAGGAGCCGTACAAACACCCAATTCTTCTTTGTTTGTATCTCGCAATATGGAAACATCTGAACCAAAATACTGTGGATATGACTTCTTCAAAGCGTACGAAATATCACAAGCACTTTGATATGTGAGTCCAACGAATTTTTCTTTTGTTACTTGGGTATAGAATTGACATTTTTCGTTGGCAAAATAACTGTGATGGTCAAATGCCATATCAGGGTTATATAGTTTTGTAGCGCCCATGACAAGCTGTGTTTCAAATTCGCTACCACCATATTCACCAGAATAATTCATTTCATACGCTGAACCAGACATTGACCATTGCGATGTTGGATAATTTCTATTAATGTTCACACCATTACCATTATATCTTGTGCCTTTGTATATACCGTAACCATTAAGACATGGAATTATATATACATCAAATGCTTGACCAAACTTATAATAATCTGATTCTTCATTGATTTCGCATAATCTTTTGAAAAACAGGTAAGAATTGAAACATGATGCAATCTCATTTCCATGTGTACCACATACAATAAGAACGCTTTTCTTCTTATTAAAACTTTCGTTACCCAAAGATTTATTTGATGTATGGTATTTATACAAATATGTTTTGTATGCTGGTACATTATTATATCCACTAGCATAAGCGGGATATGAAATACCTAGTGTTTCAGCTATATCCTCTCTTGTAATGCAATCGGGATGATTTTGCATTAAAGAGTCATACAAATCGTATACTTTTTCTAGTGACAAATAATTATCGTTAGCATCTTTTTCGGCACAATTCCAATCTAATACATCGGAGGTAACATTGATAAGATTTTTAGAAATTTCAAACTTTATTAACGGTGCATTATTATATTGATTTCTCACATCTTCTATCTTTTTATTAAGATATTCAACGGTATCTATTTCTTTAAACTCAGCAGGCGTTATTGTTGCATCCGGGTCACTCTTACAAATTTGTAATTTAATCAAGTTTTCATTTTGTGGCAACGAAACATTTTTTGTATTTAATAGTGTTGTCGAAATATGTGCGCCATCAGAATCGTACAACGATATGCTTCTAAACATAAACCCATCGGGAAGTGAAAAAACCTGTCCGTTAGCCTTAATGTATCCGTTGTTACGGATTCTTTTCGTAGAGTCTTGAAGTACTCCAGTTGCTAAATTAATTGAACCTTGCTCAAATAAAACAAGCATTAACGATTTTTTATCTGATAATTCTTTAGCATCAACATATATTTTTTCAATCGTACAGTTGTTTTTGAAATCTATAACACTAAATGCAGAACCGTCATTCTTTTTAAAACTTAATTTTACAAAAGGGTACTCTGTGTCGATAGTGTAAACTTGTCTGTTAACTAGGACATATTTTGTTCTTGATTTGCTCGAATCGTAATAATGTGCGTATCTAACAACATAGCCATCTTTGACTTTTACAACACCAATACCTGTGCTTACATAATCACAAGTTCTAACTGTCGATTCGGAATCGATAAGATTTCCACTAGTATCGATTGCACCCTGTTCTATGTGAAGGAAATCTATATTGTCCACCTTTTCTTTCATGGCATAAGAAAAAGTATCTCCCTTGTAACATACCGAATTGTCTCTGTTGTGGATTACTAATTTTGTCGCACCACTTGGAGTTGTTACAATTTCGTTGTTTAGCACAGTATTTGGTTCTGAAACTTCAATTCTTATGCCCTTATCATTAATGAATCCATAGAGTGGTGCGGTGGTTGAGTTATTAGCTTTACCAGAAATAACAAACACATCATTTTCTACACAATCAATTACGCAATATTTGACACCTTTATATGAAATTTGTGGGTCATTTACATTTACATTGTTTGTATCGAAATCGATATAACCATCTACAAATGTAAGTCTGTGAAAACCGCTAAAATTGACTAAATCTTCCTTTAGCTCACCAATCTTATCCCCCGTTACTTTCGCGTCCGCAGCGCGTCCTGGGATTGCCAAGGTATTGTCCGTGACAAAATTCTTTTTGCCTTCCTCTACCGCCGCAGTAATGTTGGAAACACCCGTTTGGCTTGACATTTCCAATGCCTTAACTCCTTCGGATGTCTTGTCCTGGACGGACTTCACGCCGCTGGTGCTAGCTTCCTGTATCGCGGCTATACTTTCCTCTTTTGCCGTATTTGCCGCCGCAGAAATGCTTTCTGAAGCTTCCGTTTTCTTTTCTTCCACATGAATGTCAAAGCTATTTGCCGCCTGATCGACAGCATTTTTCATCTCCTTCACCGCCTCACGATCATCCGCCACCTGCTGCGCGGATCCTGCGAAGTTGGCAAGCAACTGTCCAAAATCGTCCTGTGTACCGGTGTACCCCTTCTCTACTGCCGCTGCATACGCTGTTACCGCTCCAAGATCCGTTGTTATTGGTTTGTTCTCGTTCATCGCATTTCTACCTCCAAGTGTCCGTTCTCCGTCAATCTAAAGTCTAACGAGTCTACTATATTGGCTGTGCGCTCTAGAATCAGGTGTCCTCCTTCGTCCACATGCAGCCTGCAAAAGCCACTGGTTGTCGCTGATTGCTTCGCCAACTCTGCATAAAACTTCGCGTTGTCCTCATCCAGTTCCGGGTGTGCCTCCGAGCCATGCGCCCACGCTTCCGCCAAATCCCGTGCTTCACTTGCCCCAGCAAGCACCTGCGACGCATCTTCGGAAAACTCTACCATTGCAACATCTATGCTTTTTTTTGCTTTTACCGCTTCGCCTGCCGCATCCTCCGCGAGTCTTTGTGCTGTCTCCGCCGCTTCTGCGCTTTTAACGGCTGCATCCTTTGCTCCTTCCGCTCGATCCGCCGCCGCGTTCACGGCGTTCACAGCTTCCGCAAGCTGTGATTTCTCCTCTTCCGTCCCCTTGTCTGGGATTGGTTTTGGGCGAGAACGTACCGGGATCCGGATCTTATACTCCGTGTTGCCACTCTCAGCATCTGTGACGTACACATACGCATAGATGCTGTAATCCTGCGTTTTGGGGAGTTTAAGCAGCTCCCCTGGAATGTGTACCTCCGTCACGCCATCAATCGTGGTGCCGATTCGCGTTTCTGCCTCTCCACCGGTTGGCACCGCGCTGAAATGAACCTCTGTCGCTAGTGGCAAATCAAAGCCTTTTAGTCGCAATATCTGACCGTAATCGTACTGCCATAGAGAACACTGGGAGTCGATGCTGTGATACCCAGGCTGGAACTCTGCCGTAATAATGTTGTCAACTGTCATAGGTATCACTCCTCTGCAAATAATCGATTATCTTCCTTTAGTGCAGCTTCTTCCACCATTGCCTTTGCGTCCTCTTCTGACATTCCCTCGAACTTCTGGAAGTACATCCATGCTGGAACTTTGCCCTGTGTCACATACTGCCACCATCTCGCGCGGTCCTCTTCGCGGTTGTAAGTGATGTCTCCGAAATCGTATGTTGTCTCATACTCTCCTGCCGGTGTGATTCCGTAGAGATCCGCGTACACGCTCAGGGCATATAGTGCGCCATCTAAGGCGCTTTCCAGTTTGTCGCGCACGTCCTTAATGAACTGGATTGTGCGCTGATCCTCAGCCTCTACCTGTGTCGCCGTCACCATGCCAGTCTTTTCGTTGAACACAAAGTAGCCATTGCTGAATCCGCACTTGTATCCGATCTGGGAGAGAAGCGCGTTGATTCCAGACAGCCGCACATCCGTGTTGAGCTGAGGATTGATCTCCTCATAAAACTCTTTTGCGTCATTCCCAAACACGTTCTTGACGTACCTCGGAAGTCCCATCGCCTTCCTCTGGGCTTTCATCGCATCAGATGCGCGCCCCGTAAGCTTCTGCCCGTCCGGCATCAGCAGGCGATCATCCGCGAGAATAATTTTCTGGCTGTCCCAGATCTCGCCAGCGTTGCGGCTGTATGCGACATCCAGATCTTTCAGCTCCTCGATCGCCTCAGCGAACACCGGCAGCCCCAACGGGATTTCTATGTCCACATTATTCGCCGCTGGCATCCGCAGGAGTCCGAACATGGGACCATCTAACCTCTCGCCATTTGCCTTGAGGATCGGCGGTGTATCATCAATCATACCCGCCCATTTCGTTCTTTCCAGTGGAATCGGATCACCGATATCTTCCGCCGCCCGTGACACATACGCGCGATTACTGATATAGTAAGGGTATGTGGTCGTCTCGCCCTCTGTAGTCTCCACAAATCGGTGGTATTCAAGGCGCGTATAGAATCGATCCTGATCCGTATATGTATCCTTGAAGATGATCCCCTTCACGCCCAAGTTGTCGTACTCCACGAGCAAGATGTCTTTCGGCGTGAACAGATCCAGGCTGTCCCCGTTCGGCTTGAGGAAAACAGTTCCGTATGCACATGCGTACTCTGTCCAATCGCGGAGTCGGAAATACACAGTGTCAATCTGCTTCTGTAGCCATTCCGCTCTTGCACTCCCCTCGATCGTGATTCCGATCGCCAGCGTTGCAAGTCTTGCTGTCTCGGAACATACCGATTTTGCAAAGTTGATCGTGCGGATGTCATTCTCTTCGCTCAGCCACGGTGGCAGACCTATATAGATGTTCGCGCACTTCTTTATCACGTCTTCCACCGCGGGAGACATGACAGATTTTACCTTAAAATCATCTTCGGCTTTCTTCTTAAAAATCATATCGATCCACCTTTTCAGTGTTGATAACAGTCCCATTATGCGCTGCTTCCTCTTCTCTTCCACTTGGTTTCAGTTGCGTATCTGGTTGCATCTATGAGATGGTTGTTCTTGTCCGGGTACCCACTGATAATATTCCCATCCTTGTCGCGCTCATACTCATACTTTTTAAACTCTTCGCACACGTTTGGGGTGCGGTTTGGATCCATCACAAGCCTTTTTCCTTGCAGCCACTTCATGGAGTATTCAACGCTTCCCGGTCCCTTTTCCGCCCCTCTGGCAGGCAGCCCGGCGTCTCTGTAGTCATTCACAGACTTGTTTTCCGCACTATCGCATGTGATCACATAGTCCGTGTATCCACGCCGTTTGATCTCGTCCGATGTCCATGTGTTACTCCGCTTGTTTTCATACATCTCATCCAGAAAATAGATAGTTTCTCGCGCCTCATCGTAATGCAGACGAACAAACGCATATTTGTCCGGATACCATCCCCAGTCCACGCCTTGATAAATGCGATCCATGCGGCGGATCTCTTCATCCGTTATGGTCCGTTCCTCAATGAATTCGAACACATTGCCGCCGTTGCCGTTGGCTACACCCATGTATTCGTTCTCATAGGCATCTGGATTGACTTCTTTGAGATGCTCTGCGTCATTAAGGAACTGCTCACCCAGCCAGTCCTTTGGTACATCCTTATATGTGCTGTGTACCACAACAGCGGCAGCGTCCTTAAACTCTGCCTCTTCTGCGTACTCATTCGCCCAGTTGTTTTTACTCCGTGGCGGGTTGAAGCTCTTGAACTTATACGCTTTGTCACCGCCTCGGATCGCAGACTGCTGGATGCTTCGCACTTCTTCCGGCCCGGAGAACTGATCCATCTCCTCAAACCACACGATACCAATATAACCAAACTCCGGCTTTATGGACTTAATCTTAAGTGGATCGTCAGCGCCGCGGAAGTATATCTTCTGCCCGGTCGGCTTGTATGTTATCTCAAATGGAGAAGTCTTGAACTTAAATTCTTCCTCCAGACCCATCTTCGATATGGCCCACTTAATCTGAGCATAAACGGAATCCTTAATAGTGTTGCCAATCTTACGTAGCACCAGAGCATGCATATCTGAGTGGTTTTTCAGTAGCTCTATGATAATGCACGAAATCCCGGAAGACTTCGTACTACCGCGTCCGCCGGGCAAAACATATTCTGTGTGTAGTCCGCTTCGGATGTCACGCACCATCGGGTGAAACACATCGGCTATGATATCAAGGTCAAGGTGGTACTCACCCGCCGCTCTGGCGGCTTCTGATACTGCAGTAAGTTGCTCCCACTTTTCGACAGCTAACATGTTCCCTTTTAATGCGCTCCTATATACAGAAGCTGCAACAGCTGCGTTGTTGTCAGCGTTCTCCTCATCAATTCCAAGCTGTACCAGTTTTCTTTTTACATTATCAGGAGCCGGGTTATCTGCAATCATTCTGGCAAGCTCTGAAAGCGTCTTTTTTTTTCGGCGTGCCTGTCCGGATTTTTTTCCGCCCTTGGACTGTTCATCGACAGTTAGCTTATGTGCTCCTGCGATTAAGTTTTTCTCGTTTGCCATGCCATCAGCTTCTCACCTTTCTTTTTCTTCAACGGACCAATTCTGCTTTGTTACCCGTAAACTTTTCCCACCTATCCACTATGACATCACAGTAAGCAGGATCATACTCCATTATTCTGCATTTTCTTTCCATCTGTTCGCATGCAATCAGCGTTGATCCGGAGCCGCCGAACAAATCAAGCACGATGTCGCCGCGCTCTGTTGTGTTTCGTATCGCAAACTCGGACAACTTAACTGGTTTTTGCGTTGGATGCACATAACTGGACGATGAATCTTTTTTGATGGTCCATACTGACCCTATTCTTTTTCCTGTTAATTCCTTACCATTGCTTGCGCAAAGTATAACTTCATAGTCTGTGCTAAAAGTGTGTTTTAAATCTCCAATTCCACCGCCGCCCTTATTCCAGATAATCATGTTGGTTAGCTCATGATATTTTTTAAAAAGCGGCAGCCATTTATCAAGAACTTTCCACGTTGTGCATACGAATACAAAGCCATTACATACTAACTGTATATTTGGGAAAAAGTCTAATATCTTATCATCATTTTCGATAACATCAAATTTTTTACTTTTATTTCTCGCATTGCTCTGATACTCATATCCATAAGGAGGATCCGTGAAGCACATATCTGCTTTTTCACCTTGCATCAGTTTTTCGACATCTGTTGTGCACGTGCTATCACCGCACAAAAGAACATGCCCTCCCATTTTCCAAATATCGCCCTTTTGTGTTACTGGTTCTTTTGGTTTTACAGGCTCGTAGCCGTCCTCTTCAACTTCTTTCTCTTCTTCCAGTACCTCAAAGCCGAAGTCAGTCATGTCAATATCGAATATTTCTTCCAGTTCTTCATTGAGCAAATCTATGTCCCATTCTGCTTGTTCCGCGACCTTGTTGTCTGCCAGCCGAAATGCTTTTATCTGCTCATCCGTAAGGTCATCTGCGATAATGACCGGGACAGTATTTATACCAAGTTTTTTGGCAGCTTTATATCTGGTATGCCCCGCAACAATGACATTGTTTTTATCAATAATTATCGGAACTTTAAACCCAAACTGTTTTATGCTTTCTGCTACATATGCTACAGCACTGTTGTTTTTGCGAGGGTTTTTCTCATATGGCCTTATGTCTTTTATGTTAATTTCTTTTACGTTCATAAAATCCCCCTTGCAGTTTTCTTTGTATCTGGTTAAGGTTCATATACTATCACCCTATTTTCATTTACCTAATCTCTTTTAGCGTCATCACGACATCCACCTGGGATGCCGTCCTGAGTATCTCCAGATCTCTCATCTTCCATTTGTCTTTGCTGTATTCCATCACGGGCGTGCTCAGGCTCCACATGGTTATCATGCGGCCTTGGTCCGCGCTGTAGAACTGGCTGCTTCCAATCTTGATCACAAGCCCCGTTGATAAGATTGCTCTCTGTAATTTCTTTACGATTGCGCTGAGATTTGGCATATGATCCCCCTTTGTATCATTTTATCATCTCTCCTGTCGCAAAATCGCCCCCACATTTTCCTAACAAAAAAAGATCCGGACTCATATATAATTCTTACAAGTTCGGATCTTTTTTTGTTTATTACTATCCTCCAGGGCTTTTCGGCTATACGCTAATCTTCATTCTCCCAACCGCTGAATGGGCACGTTTCGCACCGGCATTGTAACTCCCCATCATCGTCAATGTAATAATCATCCCCATATCCGCTACACTCGTAGCAATAATCTTGATCGTGCATCCGTATCATCTCCTTATGCAAATTTCAGTTTGGGTAATAACTTTTTCTTCTATCTCTTGCCGCAGAACGAAACATCATCAACAGCATTTCAGCCACTGGCTTGCTCCTATCTTTTCTCTTTGCTTTCTTGATCGCTTTAAGGTTGTACCACCCGCCACGATAATCCATTCCGTCCGGAACGTACACGCCTACCTGGTAAGGAATCTCTTTCTTGATCTGCTCATACACTTCCTCTGGCATTACATAATAGTTGTAGTCTCCTAAGAAGTTATGACCGTTTTTTGAATGGAAATCCTCTACTGATGACTTAACCTCATAACAATAGAAATCTCCCTTCTCTATGCCAGACACAGTATTGTTTACCGGCTTGAATTTCATAAAATCCACGCGAACCGCATTTGTAGTTGAGTAATCAAAAGTCACTTCCCTGGCCCAGTAAATTCTTTGATCATTGTTCGGGCAAATGTGCCGCTGAATTGCAAGCGACAACATTGCTGTTGTCTCTGGTCTACTATCCATCTAAGGTCTCCTTTCCCAAATCTTAATTTGTATAACGATTTTTACCAACTCTTTATTCCATGCATGGTTAGGATTTCTTTAATCTCGGCATTATCTTTGCAGAAAAAGAACTCATCATGTAACTTGTCAAAGTCCTTATAATACTTCTCCCTAACGCTCTCTATAGTATCTGTTGGATTGATGCCATGAATGATATGCCGAAGATAATAAATCCCATCTATTTCGCACAAAACAACACAAGTCATAAATACTCCTTATCTTAATTCTGGTCATTTATAATCTTCAAATCTTTTTACCGCCGCAAAGGCAAATCTGGAATTTACCCAGCGCTGCAATCGCTTCAGATCAGATCCCGCAGACAGCTTGTACTTGTCATAGATCATCACATACGGGCTGTATCCCAAATCCCGTAGAGTATATATGCGTTCAAGATCCTCCTCCAGTGTTGTATCAAATCCGCAAAGCACATACACGCTCATTTTGCGATAATCCCATCCGCTTTCCTTTTTAAACATTTCGAACTTCGGTACGATTTTCTCCTTATCTTCGTACCGATCCCACGCGAAATGAATCTGTTTGATTTTCATTTCCTTGAGATACTGCGCCTTTTCTTTCGTCATAATCCGAATGTCGCATCCCTGTGAAAAGTCCACCCATGCCCCGCTGGCAATAAGCTGTTGACTTAAGTTTTTCCATTCACGACACGCGAACATGTTTGGATCCAAGAGCACTATATTCTTTTGCCCAGCCCAGAACTCCGATAAATTAGCCACTTTGCGGCTGCATCGCCCCTCTTTATGCCCGACAATACAGAAGTCACATCCTCGTGGGCATCCACGAGTGAGAAAACCATACGCCGTATCCTTGCACAGATCCGGGTATAAGTCATAGTCCGGGTAGATATGCTCAATTTCCTCCGGCAACGGATACCCGCCAGACGGGTATGTATATCCGGTACCGCCTCGTATGATCTCCGTAGCGTTCACAGGATGCGGATAATCTGGAGTAAAGGTGAATACCTTGCTCATATATACTTTATCTGGCGGGTTTATCCACGCTGTCAGCGGATCGTACCACTCTACCGAATCGTCTTTCCGTTTATGCCATGCTGATAGCTTCATGAGGGGAAGATTTGGAAAATTATGCCCATCAACATCAATCAGTGCTACTCTCATTACTTCTCCTTGTTTTGATTAAAGGGCAAACATTTCGTCTCTATCATACGATTGCTCTGTATAATACTCGCACTTATTTGCTCTGCTATAATGCACGTCCTGGCCACACTGAACATGCCATTTTACGTCATCCTTTTCTGTATCATATGAATAATGGCATGTAACCATAAATCCGCGGATTGCATCGCAGTTCACACAGTCCGTACACTTTTTAGTCCTCACATTTGTCACCATCTTTTGAGATAATCCAAGTATGTTCGTCCTCATCTATGCCTAAGGCTTCTGCAAAGTTGCTCTTGCTCGTACCTCCTACATATGATAGAAACAGTCTTTCGATTATTTCCGACGTGTTGAATCGCACTTCAACCTCTTCGCCATAATCATCTTTCAGATCTATGTTGCAGTCGTATAGTATGCGATTAAACGTTTCTACCATATCATCAATCAATGCAATAGCACCCTTGTAGATATCTGCATAACCATTTACTTTGATAGAATGCTGTCCGGCATCTATCCAAGCACCGCAATCTGGGCATTTCCCATCAATAGGTTGTGATGCTTTATACACAGTTTTGATCTTTGCATTTTTCTTAACCTCACAATATGGGCAGTGTAAATAGCTCATACTTTCAACCTCCAAAATATCTTCCCGACTTTAATGTCGGAAACATCAACTTAATATATCATCAAGATTTTTTAATCCTAGCTGCATCTTATTCCAATGCGCCAAGGCAAGATACTGCGATTTAAAATCGAGACATCCGCCTCGTCCGCAATTAGGGCAGAAAACACTCCATTCTTGTCCCTTTGTTACTTTGAGTTGCGGCATCCCGTAATATACGCTATCTGCTGCTGTCGGCTCATGGTCTATGCACACGCACGTCTCTATATGGTCTACCTTCATTTGTCATCACCTCTCAAGTCCTACTCTTCTTGATAGATTGCCTGCCCGCACATCGGGCAGAAGTGATAGCATATCTTCTTAAAATCTCCATTAAGGTTTTCCGACCACACGCCGGGCAATAAATCATCTTGTTATCTTCCGGCGTTCCCTCTTCCAGACACCAGGGATTTTCACATGATGTATCATAGGCATTAAATTCCTCATCCATTAGTGTCCATTCACACACCCACCAGGGTTCTATGATTTTATACAATTCTTTCAGCATACTTTCCCCTCCGCATCAGTAAGTTGCTTCTTAGCGAGTTTAAACGCAATCATGTATATATCTATTATGCCGGTATCTCTTTTCCCCAGTTCTCCGGCAAACTCCCAACTATCAGATATTAAATCCTCAAGTTTTTCTTGCCCGTCTGGAGCAATTCCGTGACCATCATCAAATTCTTCCATGATTTCATCAATATCAGATTCTATTTTCTCTATGTCATATCCTGCTTCTTCTAATTCCTTTTCAAGTTCCTGCCTTGCCTCGTTTTCATCCCAAAAGTACAGTGGGCGGTTCATGCAGTCAATTTTCTCCTTGAAATACCCGGTATTATTGACAAACTCAGTAAATCCTTCATATGTCATGTTGCTATAGTTGCTCGCAGTCAACTCCCCGAGGTCTCCAGTGATGTGGAGAATGTAATGATCTTCTTCGAAAAGGAATCGAATGCGATACTCAATTCTTCCCGGCTCCTCGAAATCCAGAACTTTGATATTGCCATAATCTGCGAATGTGGCTTTGTGATTTTTTAATCGTTCTATTACTTTCTTTTTATCCATCTTATATCTCCTTGATTTTGGCGCTCAAGTCTGCTATAATGGACTTAAGCGATTTATTTTCTTAGCGGCGGAATCATCTTGGCGGGTGGTCCGCCGCTATTTTTCTATTCTGTATCGTCAAACATTGATATCTGCCCTTCTACGTTGGTGTCTTCCATCCACCAGCGGAACACATCGTCTGCGTTCTTCCATCGTGTCTCTTTTCCCGCCGCGTGGATCGCCTCCAGCATCTTACCGAATGCTCTTATATAGGCCCGCTGATATGTAGGGAAATCGGCGAATTCCTTGTATCTGTGCTTTCCGGCATTTGGACACACGATACAACCAACGCGATAGTATCCCATTTTATACAGATCATTGTGTGATGGGCATTCGTTCCAGTAGTACTCCCAGATGTCACTGTCCGGCCAATCGATAATCGGATTGACGATCATATCTCCCTTGATCTTGCACGTCTCAATCAGCGCTCTTTTCCTATCGTTTTCGCTCATCAGCAAGATCTTTTCTGCCGACTTTTTCCCCCTGGGTTCGATGTCCTGACGGTTCTTTCGCTTGTTGCTCTCGGCCCATCGCACTCCGGTAGCCACACAGCGATTGGGGTTGACGTTTTCCTTGTACTCCTCACAGCAGTAACGCTGCATTCTGCAAGGTGGCATCTTCTTGTGTGGAATAAGCTGCCACATCGTCATCTTCGGGTGGTGGATCGTTGCCGTGATTCCTGCCTCCTCGAGCCGCGCAAACGTCTCTGTGATGTGTCGCACTGTCGGCGGCGCGTTCACGGTTGTCAAGCCGTGGGAAACCTCGAACTGGACTCCGGATCGCTTGAACAACTCCAGCATCACATCGCTATCTTTTCCGCCGGAGTATGTACAGATTAACGGTTTTCCATAATGGTGTAAGCTCATCTCTGAGGCGATCTTGATTCTCTCGATACTCTTCTGTTCTAAGTCCATTTCACTCCTCCATCAGTTCCTATAGTTATCGAACTCATTCCCGATCACCTCGAAGTGCTCACAGTCCCACTTATCCAGTGGTGACGGCTCATCCGTCAACTCCTGCCAATATGGGGGCCGGCGCGTCACGAATCCGCAGCCTTCCCATCTCACGACTACCCGTATTTCGATCTCAGGATAATCCGGATCCAGAGGTCCGGAGAGAATGTCGTGTTCGAAGATAGGCTTACCATTCTTGTCCCGGAGTCCGGTGCACTGGCAGATGGTGTCAGGATATACCTCGTATGCAAATGGTCTTCCGGCGCTGTTGCTGATATACCACCGTGTTCCATCCTTGCCAGAACTGATATATCCGTCTACCCATCCGCCGCTTGCGGTTTTCCCTCGGTATCTATAGCGATCATTCATTATCTCTTATCCTCCGCCATCTTTGTCAGCTCTCCCAATTCATGATTTTTGGGTTTCCACAGATGCAAGCAGTTTTCGACTGCATTCACATACTGGCTCTTTTTCGGGTGTATCTGATATGCTTCCTCTTCCTCATCGAAAAAGATGTCCTTCAAAATACACATGTCATTCCATGTTGGAGTCCTGAACTGCTTCTTCGGAGATATAGAGACATGCTCATATCCATCTTCGTTCTCGCCCCAGATCACGCTACACGTACCGCAGTCTGGCAACTTGATCCATGCCGTATGCATCGGGAACATGATATTGTGTCCCCATATGTGCTTGTTGCTTAAGATTTCATTAAGATCTCTCATCTATCACACCCTCCCTGTGCTTGTCACAATCATCCAGAATCCAAATTCAGCCGCCGCAGATGTTAAAGCTAAAGTTACCAGAAACACAATCGCGCCTTTTACGTCCTCATCGTCACAAGCCATCATGACTGACATAGCTACGCCTATCGCCATCACGATGAGCCAAAAACCAATTAAAAATCTAATCATTCCTCTTTCTCCCTGTACGGTTCTGGCAACGGCATCCAAGCAACGATTCCTTTGGCGTATGCGAAATCGTTATCCACCGGGCGGAATTTTATGCCCTCCTGTGATGTGCCGCCACACTCAGCGATGTCTGGAATTGAA
>QRFC01000433.1_pt1 | contig 42600 bp, 66 predicted proteins | sample 1861061 | NCBI WGS metagenome assembly QRFC01 (sample SAMN09711282, study PRJNA482702) | Human gut metagenome, whole genome shotgun sequencing project.
AAAAAACTCTATCGTTCTGAGTTCTTTGTCTATTCGATATTCTGCCACGATATAGCCATTTTCAGCAGCCTGCAAGCAAGAATAAAATATATCTTCCCGGGAATAGCCTTTGCCCCTCATAAAAGAGGATTTTTTCAGCTTATCAGGGCTGGAACATTCAAACTCCATACTGCATTTATCATTCAGGAACAAGCCAAGCTGTTCTTCAAGCGCAAGCATTACATCTCGCACACAATCAGGATTAATTTTCATTTTTTCACCAACTTTGCGGATGCAGCCGCAATGAATTGTATAAGTTCTTCATCTGTAGCTTCTGTTTTAATCCAGTTTTCTACATCTTCTTTAGTAAGCTCATCAGCCTTTTTGGCTGGTGAGCTTTTTTCTTGCATTTTTTTAGCCAGTGCCACAGCCGCAGCAAGCGTTTTTACATCTTCCGGCACATCGTTGTACTGATCGTCAACCGTTTGGCCATCATCGCCTTTTAAATATTGTACCGTTATCGGCCTTCCGAGCTTTTCCGTAAAGTATGAGGCTAAAATTTCAAGATTTATGTCTGTGCATCCGCCACCTTTCTTCCATCGAGACACTGTCGGCTTGGAAAAACCGGCATCAACCGCAATTTGAGATGGAGTGCCGCCGAGTTCTTTGCACAGTTTTACATAAGTATTGTAAAAATCCATAGTTCCACTTTTTAAATATTGTACCGTTATAGGCCTGCCGAGCTTTTCGGTAAAGTAGGATGCCATTTTTTGCAAATTCACATCATTTGGCATTTTACCTTTTTTCCACCCGGACGGAGCAGCGTTTGAAAGTCCTATGTCAAGAGATGCTTTCGTGAGTGCCACATTGGCCTCCGAACAGAGTTTGCAATAGTTACTGTAAAAGTTGCACATAATATTCGCCCTTTCTTTGTATACATATACAAATTTGTTAGAATAGTTAGATTTGCTGTTTACAGTTAAAAAAACAAGTGCTATACTAAGCGCAATGGTTATAAAAGTTAGCTACACTAACATACCGGGAAGAAAAAATAACCCGGCAACTTGTTATAGATATTCTGCAATTTCACTATAACACAGTTAGTAAACTTTTGCAACCGCAAAGCGACTACGGCGGCAATAAAAAAGCTATCTACTGTCCGTTAGTAGATAGCCTTATCCCAAAGTTTTTTACCAGAACAAGCTTGCAGCAGCGGAACCTCCCCATGTGGGTGGGCACGTACACGGTCCTTTGTGCAATGCGCATCCGCGCCGTTGTAGTCAATTTTTTTTACAGATTGGGGGTGAAAGAATGCCTGAAAAATGGACAGGCCAGCTGATTGGGCGGATGCACAACTACAATGTAACCTATGACGATTTGAGCAAAAAAATGGGAATCACCAAAGGCTACATCAGCCAAGTGCTGAATTGCTATCGCCGCCCACCGAATGCTCAGCAGCGGTTTGAAGCCGCCGTGAACGAGATTATTGTTGAACGGCTTGAACAGAGCGAGAAAGGAGAATGAAGTATATGGGAGATTTGAAGATCTGGGAGAACCCGGAATTTGGTGAGCTGCGAACTGTTGAAATGAACGGCGAGCCTTGGATGGTCGGTAAAGATGTGGCCACCGCGCTGGGGTACAAGAATCCTCGCGATGCCATTGCGCGGCACGTTGACGCCGAGGACAAGGGCGTCGTGAAACACGACACCCCCTCCGGCGAACAGGAGATGGTCATCATCAACGAGAGCGGCCTGTATAGCTTGGTACTGTGCAGCAAGCTCCCCACCGCCAAGAAGTTTAAGCGCTGGGTCACCAGTGAGGTGCTGCCGTCCATCCGCAAGCACGGGGCTTATATGACCCAGCAGAAAATCGAAGAAGCGTTGCTCAATCCCGATACCATCATCAGCTTAGCGCAGCAGCTCAAGGAAGAGAAGGCAAAAACCGCGAAGCTCGCGCCTGCCGCAGAGTACGCACAAAACTTCCTTTTGGCAAGCGGCGGGCGGCTGGTCAGCAGCATTGCCAAAGACTACGGCATGAGCGCGAAGCGGCTCAACCGGCTACTCCACGCGTTGGGCATTCAGTACTGCCAGGGCGGGCAGTGGATTTTGTACCAGAAGTACACCGGAAAGGGCTACACCGAAACCCGCGTGAACCTTATCCCGCACAACGACGGAAAGACCCACCAGCACCCTGAAACACTGTGGACGGCAAGGGGCTGCGCCTTTTTGGCGAAGCAGCTGGCCAAATCGGGAATTTTCCCGACGAAACAAAGCGAAGCAAAGGAGTGATCAGAATGGCATTTGAATGGTATTTCGCGCCGGACGCGGCGGACATCGAGCAGTGCCGAGGGTTTGAGTGCCCGTGCGCAAGCGGCGAGACCTTCAAAACGGAGGTTCAGGCCATCCGGGCTGGCAAGCGCTGGATGAAGGTGTGCCACCGGACCGGCACCGTGACCGCCGTGCCTGCAAAGGCGAGCGGCCCGGCGTACATCTTAGACATCTAAAAAAGGAGGGAACACACATGGATTTGCCGATTTTGCTTAGTACCGTCGAGCTTACGACGGTCAACAGCCTGGTTTTCGCGGCGTACCAAAACGCCGTGAAGCGGCAGGACGAAACGGCGGCGGCCGTGCTGGACGGCACGCTGGAGAAGCTACAGCGTGAGCTTGCAGGCCGTCTGACGGCGCAGGATGTGGAGCTGAAGGAGGTGAACTGAATGAACCGGCTGCGGGAACTGCGGGAAAACGCGGGGTACAGCCAGTGCAGCCTTGCGGCCCGGCTGGGACTTACCCCGCCCACAATCAACCGCTGGGAGCGCGGCAGAGCTTGCCCGCGACTGCAAAACCTCAAAAAGCTGGCTGACCTGTACGGGGTCAGCGTCCGCGAGATGAAGGAGGCGGTGAAAGATGGCACGGGAGCGGGAAGGTTACCGTGACGCTCTGGAACGTGTACGGCGCGAAGCATCCGGGGAGCTTGTGACTGTTGAAGAAGCGGCCCGGATTGTCTACGGGAGCGACCCGCACGGTCCCCGGAAGGTCACGAGGCTGGCCGGATGGATAGGCTCTGGGCGGGGGAAGAGAATCCCCGCAACGGCGCTGGCCCGTCAGATTTGCTAAGGAACGGCATTGCGGAAACAACGAGTTTGAAGAGTAGTTTGAAGAGTAAGGAGGAAACCATGCTGTATGAACTGTACCATTACGAGGTGATGACCTTGCAGGCCGCCTGTGCGGTGGCCCAGCGCCAGGCGGCGGAAAACGCCAAAGCCTTCGAGCGCTGCGCAAACGACCGGCGCTTTTCGGAGTCCCAGCGCGCCAGCGCGGCCCGGGTGGCCAAGTGGCACCAGGATCGGGAGGCCGCCTTTGAGGCCGTCAGCGAGGCCCTCGTCGAGGGCCGGGAGATCACCACCCTGGCGCAGGCCAAGGAGGCGCTGGAACGATGAGGATTTTGTTGAGCCTGTTTCCCTGGTTGGGGCTGGCAGCGCTGATCTGGTACGTTGCCGCCTGCGTGGCGGCCGACGAAAAGCCCCATATCGCCCCGGCGGCTGTGCTCATGCTGGGCACCTGGCTGCTGGCGATGTGGACGGAGTGAGGAGGGCAAAGAATGAAAGTTTTGGAGTTATTTGCCGGAACGCGAAGCATCGGCAAAGCATTTGAAGCCCACGGGCATGAAGTGTTTTCTGTTGAGTGGGACAAGCATTTTGAAAATATCAATCTGTATGCCGACATCATGACTGTCACAGCCGATGACATCATTCAGCGTTTCGGCAGACCGGATGTGATATGGGCAAGCCCGGACTGCACAACATTCAGCGTGGCGGCAATCAGTCACCACCGGCGCAAGAACCCCGTGACCGGAAATCTCGATCCTGTCAGCGATTATGCGAGGTTCTGTGATGCAGTCGATCAACACGTTTTAGACCTTATCCAAAAGCTGAAGCCTCGATTCTATTTTATCGAAAATCCCCGTGGCGGGATGCGGAAGATGACATGGATGCAAGGTATTCCGCGGTACACCGTTACATATTGTCAGTATGGCGATACACGGATGAAGCCAACAGACATCTGGACAAACCACCCTAATCCGCAATTCAAGCCAATCTGTAAAAACGGCGATCCCTGCCACGAAAGAGCGCCGCGCTCCGCAACATTGAGAAAGCTCAAAGAGCAGGGTATCACGCTTGAAGTCGGTGGCACACAGTACGGCATGAAGAGCAGCAAAGACCGAAGCGTTATTCCGGCAGAACTTTGTCTCCACATCGTTGACATCTGCGAAAAAGGATGACATGGCGAACCTAGAATTTCGTGGGTTTGAAAGGAGAAAACAAAATGGAAACCTTCGTCATTGTAAACATAAAGGCCGCCCCGGCTGCAACCCGGGACGACCTGAAGGGTGCCAAACCTGAGAGGCGTGGCACTATGGACATTGTAACCCACGCGCTTGCCCACGTCAACTGGGGCGGCATTTTCGGCGGCCTGCTGGGCGCTCTGGCTGCTGCGGCCATCTGGGTACCGGTGGCCTACGCCCAGCGCGGCTACTGGGCGATCGGAGGCGAGATTTTTCTCATTGGCCTTGCCGCTGGGCTGGGCGCATGGATGGGAGGCGGTGGTGAACCGTGAAGTGCGATATGGACTGCAAGAACTGCACACGCCCGGCGAAAAAGTGTCACGGTGGCAATTTTAGCACCCCGTACACCTGCCGGGACTGTGTGCCAACCAAAAAGCCTCACGAGGGGCCGACACCCGAATTTCTGCCCGCGCTGAATCGGTGCGGGAAAAAAGTCAAATGAAGCAGAGGAGAACAAAATGAACGAATTTACCAAAGCACTTGACGCTATTGTTGCTGCTTACGGCAGCGAGACGCCCGCATATAAGCGCATTGTTGACATCGAATACATCGGCACACTGTGCACCACAGCGAGCGGCACTCTGGAGCTTGGGGATCGCTACTTGGATGAGATTCTCACAAAGCTGATTAAGGACAAAGACCCATTCAAACCTTTTGCTGGCCGCGTCCGCCTGATTGTGGATGAAATCTCCATGAGCAGCGGCATCCCCGAAGAACCCGAAAAGGAGGACGAAGACAAGTGAATCTGTACGAGATTGATGAGGCCATTACGGCCTGCATCGACCCGGAAACGGGCGAAGTGATCGATGAAGAAGCCCTGAACGCGCTCCACATGGAGCGGAGCGCAAAAGTCGAGAGCGTGGCGCTCTGGATCAAAAACCTGAACGCCGAAGCGGCAGCTTGTAAGGCAGAAAAAGCAGCCTTTGCAGAGCGTGAGCAGAAGGCCACGAAGAAGGTCGAAAGCCTTAAAAAGTGGCTCTCTGACGCGCTGGCAGGGCATAAGTTTAGCAGCGACAAGTGCGCAGTGAGCTTCCGCCGCTCTGCGGCTGTGACCGTCTTTGATGAGGCCGCACTCCCGGCGGAATATGTGGCTGAGAAGATCACCAAAAGCCCTGACAAAACCGCAATCAAGGCCGCAATTAAATCCGGCATTGAGGTGCCTGGGGCTGCTCTGGTGGACAGCCTAAGCGTGAACGTAAAGTAAGGAGGTGTAAGCATGGCGGACTGTAAATTCCGCGACCTTCGCGCGGATGAAATCGAGTGCCGAGTGCAGCAGGCAAAGCAAACCGGCGTGTCCCTGCTGCTGTACAAAAACGCCCGGTGCGACCAGGCGATTTTAGATGAGACCGTTGGCCCAATGAATTGGCAGCGGCACCACTGCCGGGATAACGCAAACTGCATCGTCTCCATCTGGGATGACGAGAAAAAGCAGTGGATTGAAAAGGAGGACACTGGCACCGAAAGCAACACTGAGGCGCAAAAAGGCCTTGCATCGGATAGCTTCAAGCGTGCTTGCGTCAACTGGGGCATCGGGCGCGAGCTTTACACGGCCCCGTTTATCTGGATTAAAGCGGCAGATTGTGCCGCGCTGAAGCAACTTGGCCAGTCGTGGCGGTGTAGCGACACCTTCGAGGTCGAAAAGATTGTGATTGAGAGCAAGCGCATTGTAGCGCTTGCCATTAAAAACAGCCGCACGGGAAAGCGTTGCTTTGTGTGGCAGGACGCGAATTTCGCAAAAAGAAAGGCGGAAAAGAAATGAACAAAGTTATTTTGATCGGTCGGCTGGCGGCAGACCCCGAGACCCGGCAGACGCAGGCAGGATGGCTTGTGGCCCGGTATCGTCTAGCCGTTGACCGGCAGCGCGGCAAAGACGGCCAGCGCGAGGCCGATTTTATCAGCTGTGTGGCGTTCGGGAAGAGCGCCGAGTTTGCAGGCAAGTTCCTGCACAAGGGAATTAAAATCGCGGTTGAAGGTCATATTTTGACCGGTAGCTATGAAAAGGATGGGGTGAAGCACTACAGCTTTGACATCATCGTGGAGCGGCAGGAATTTTGCGAAAGCAAAGGCGCTGCGGCACCTGCTCCGGACGCACAGCGGCCCGCATATGCTGCACCGGCTGCACCCGCTGGCAATGATGATTACACGGTGATTGACGACAACGAGGACCTGCCGTTTTGATGGATAACGCTGTAACGGTAACACTCCCGTTCCGGCTACCCGGCGCAAATGAGTACATCGCCGCTTGCCGCCGGAACCGGTACGCGGGAGGCAAGTTAAAAGCCGAGTACACGCAGGCGGTGGCTCTCTACTTCAGGGGGCTGCCGCCGGTGCAGGGACCGGTAAAAATCCGGTTTACCTGGCACGAGCGGACGCGCAGAAGAGACAAAGACAACGTGGCCTTCGGGAAAAAATTTGTGTTGGACGGAATGCAAGCGGCGGGCTTCTTGCCAAACGATAATAACCGCTGGGTCGTTGGTTTTGAGGACTGTTTTGTGTACGACGGCCGCGATGGAGTGACTGTGGAGGTAGCTAAAAATGAATGACAACATGTGCGAAAAGTGCAAATACAGAGACGAGTCGGCGTTCGGTCCGCCTTGCATTGTTTGCAAGTACTCGTACCCGAGGGACACTACTTCCTTCGTCTATGCCAATAGCCAATTCACCCCGGCAGATAGCCAATTCACCCCGGCGGATGACGCTGCGGAGATTGATCGTCCCGCCCACTATGCGGGCAAGATTGAGTGCATCGACGCACTGCTTGAGACGATGGGACGGGATGACGTGCGGGCGTTTTGCCTGTGCAACGCATTTAAGTACCTTTGGCGGTGCAAAAAGAAGTACGATACACCCACGGAGGACGTGAAAAAAGCCGCCTGGTACTTGGAAAAGTACCTCGAGTTGGGCGGCAAAGAATGAAGCCGGGCTTTTGGGTGAGCTGGCGGCACCTTGGCAGCCTCAAGAAGGCCCGTTTTGATACCGCCGTAGAGAGAGAGCCGCCTTTGTGCAAACGTGGCTCAGAGACGGCAAACCGACGCTGTGGGAGACCAATTCGCGGGGTCAGAGGATTATCGGGAGGACAAGGAAATGAAGGTGTTGATTGCATGTGAGGAATCGCAAACGGTGTGTAAAGCCTTCCGGGAGCGCGGGCATGAGGCTTACAGCTGCGACATTCAGCCGCCGTCTGGCGGCCACCCAGAGTGGCACATCCTCGGCGATGCACTGAAAGCGGTTGAGGGGTGGCAGGTCACAACAATGGACGGCAAAACGCACGACATAGGCAAGTGGGACTTGCTGATTGCTCACCCGCCCTGCACTTACCTGGCTGCTTCTGGGAATCGCTGGTTTAATATTGCCAGATACGGCGAAAAAGCGCAGCAAAGGATTCATGCGAGAGCCGCCGCCGTAAAATTTTTTATGGGGTTTGCAACGGCGAATGTCGACAAAATCGCGATTGAAAACCCAGTTGGATACATGTCCACGCACTACAGGAAACCGGACTGTATCATCCAGCCGTATGAGTTCGGCCATAAAGCACGAAAAAAAACGTGTTTATGGCTGAAAAACCTGCCGCCTCTGAGGCCCACAAGCATAGTTGACCGAGGGACAATCTTGCCGGGAGGGTATAGTGTTGGGGCACATGCCAATTATGCCACCGACGAAAACGGAAAGGCTTTAAGATGGAACGACCCTCGAACGCAAAAAGCCAGGAGCAAAACCTTCCCAGGTATCGCTAACGCTATGGCGGAGCAATGGGGCGAATTAGAAAAGGAGGTGCTATAATGGTTGATTCTGTGAAAATCTGTGGTATTCCACATAAAATCACACTTCACGAAGATTCTTTTGACATGACCACACATTTTGGTCAAATAAATTATGGAAGCTGTGAAATCAAGCTCAATAAAAATCTTCCGAAGGACGCAATGGAAGAAACCCTTGTACATGAAATTCTGCATGGAATTTTTGTTCATTTGGGCTATGACGATGAAGCCAGTAACGAACAATTCGTGCAAGCGTTGGCAAACGCAATCAATCAGACTTTTACGTTGAGGGAGGAATCGTAATGCAGTTAGCAGAAAAACAGGAGTTGGTACGGCTCTTGAACTTGTACCAAACTGACCTTCTCATGGACAACGACACCAATATCCGAGAAGCCGCAAAGCATCCGGAGAAGAAATGGGAGGGTACTTACAAAATTGGTGTGAAAGCCCAGTATGAACACGCTCGTGTCATTATCGCAAAACTGTCGATAGAAATCGGCAAGTCGGTAAAAACTTACTACGAGCTGTAAAGGAGGACGCAATGGCTCAATACATTGACCGGGAAGCAGCGGTTAAGCTGCTCCGCAATCAGGCACGCGAAGCGCTTGAATATTCCAACACTGAATACGAAGTCCTGTACTCCGTTGCGGATGAATTAGAGGACTTCCCGGCCGCTGACGTGGAACCGATTGTGCGCGGACATTGGCACGTGATTAAAACAAGCTGTGCGGGAATGATTGCGACGAGCTACCAGTGCACAGTGTGCGGCAAAACATGCGCCACGCAGATGCGGCTTTTCCACGATGACGCTGTGCCGACGTGTTGCTGCTGGTGTGGCGCACGGATGGACAAGGAGGCACCCATTGGCAGCGATACTGATTAAAGCCCTGACGGCGCTTGTGGTGCTGATTGCGGTGCCAATTGCGCTGGCAGAATTATGTATTATTGTTGTAGGCTTGTGGACGCTGTTCCACTGGCCGAAGGGAGGTTGGCATAATGATTAAAATCGAGAAAACCGAAGTGATGGGGTGGGAGCACGCCAGCGCCTCAACCACAAACTTGACGAGTGACGGCAGTTTTGCAGCTGGGCATCGTCTTTGCCGTACAGTGAGCTGATTACCGGGAAGGAGGTTGATAAAATGGCCGAAACAGGCGGAAAAAGGTATTACTGGCTTAAACTGCAAGACGACTTTTTTAAGAGCAAACGTATTAAAAAATTGCGCAAAATTGCCGGTGGCGACACATACACCATCATCTATCTCAAAATGCAGCTTTTGGCCATGAAAAACAACGGCGTGTTGGAGTATACCGGGCTAGAACAAACCTTTGCCGAAGAGCTGGCGCTCGATCTGGACGAAGAACCTGAAAATGTCAGCGTAACGATAAATTTTCTCTTGTCGTGCGGTCTCTTGGAAACCAACGATAACGTGGAATATTTCGTACCGTATGCAGTGGCAAACACCGGGAGCGAGACGTCGTCTACAAAGCGAGTGAGAGAGTTTCGGGCGCGAAAAGCGTTACAATGTAACACTGATGTAACGCCCGCGAAACAGGATGTAACTCCGATGAAACAAAACTGTAACGGAGAGAAAGAGAAAGAGATAGAGACAGAGACAGAGAAAGATAATATATATACTCCGGTTGTGACCTACCTGAACGAAAAAGCGGGCACAAAATACAGAGCAAGTAGCGCAAAAACTCAGAAAGTTATCCATGCTAGAGTAGCGGAAGGCTTTACGCTGGAGGACTTTATGACTGTGATTGACAAAAAGACAGCTGAGTGGATGGGCACTGAGTGGGAGAAGTTCCTACGGCCGGAAACGCTGTTTGGGCCGAAGTTTGAAAGCTACCTGAATCAAAACACCACAAAGAAGGGAGGGCAGCAAAATGACGGAATGGAAGGAGCTGGCGCTGCCAGCGCGTATCAAGTCGGGACGTGGGTTTGAAGCCCTAACCCCGCAGCAGTACGAAGAGCGCAAAGCAAACGCATACAATGCATCTGCCGGGCATCTGGATGCGGTGGACGGTTACACCTGCGACCTGTGCAAAAACCGGGGTGCCACGGCCATAGTCAAGTACAACGAAGCCTTTGGCTACTACTACGAGGCGCTTGTGCCGTGCAAGTGCCAGCGGGTACGGGATGCACTTCGGCGGCTGCAAGCGTCCGGGCTTAAAAACGTGGTTAAAGATTTTACATTTGACCGGTACGACGCCGCCGACGAATGGCAGCAGCGGCTTAAAGACAAGGCAGTGCAGTTTTGCAAGGACGATGCGCACACCTGGCTTTTTATGGGCGGGCAGAGCGGTGCAGGTAAGACACACCTCTGCACGGCCGTAACGGTGCATTATATCCGCAAAGGCAAAGAGGCGAGATATATGCTGTGGCGCGATGAAATCACTCAAATTAAGGCCATTGTGACGGACGCAGCAGCATACGCGGCGCGGATGGACGCATTTAAGAAAACCCCGGTGCTGTACATTGACGACCTTTTCAAGGGCGGTCAGGGCGAAGGCGGACAGTTCCGCGCCCCCACAGAGGCCGACATCAAGGCGGCATTCGAGATCATCAACTACCGCTATAACAACCCGAATTTGATTACAATCATCTCGAGCGAGCGCACGATCGGCGAGTTGAGCCAGATCGACGAGGCTATTGCAGGACGGATTGCAGAGCGCGCAAAGGCCGCCGGGTACTGCTTGAGCATTAAGCGCGACCCGGCACGAAACTGGCGCTTGAAAGACATTGAGGAGGTGTGAGCATGACGGCACAGGAGTACGTCAAGCAGCTTGAGCGTATCGACATCCTGATAGCAAGCAAAGCGGCCGAAAAAGCCCGCTGGGAGGCGCTGGCACTGGATACAGGCGCGCGGCAGTCCGGCGACAGGGTGCAGGGCAGCGGGAACCAGCAGAAAATGGCGGGTGCAGTGGAAAGCGCGGTTGACATTGACGTGGAAATCGCCAGCCTGCAGGCACAGCGACACGAGATCACGAAAACGCTCGAAAAGCTACAGGTAGACGAGTTTTGGATCCTCAGCACCGTGTACGGAAAGCACGTCTCCATTGGTCAGGCAGCGTGGGAGCGTGGCAAGTCTTACAGCTGGGGGCGGACGCTGCACAACCGCGCGATGGAAAACCTCGAAAAAATCCTGAATAGCTATATAGTTTGATTACATTTGTTTACGAGTTGTTACATACTGCGAAAAATAACGCTAGACAGCAGAAAAACAGGGTGTTATAATATAAGCAGTGAAGAGGGAAAGCGCCAGCGGCATAGCCGCCAGGCGCTTTTTTTATCCGGTGGCGTGTGATGTGCCAGCGGGCGGGAAGCGTTCTTTGGTACCTTTCGTTTGCGCTCCGTCCGTCAAATAGTGACCTTCCTGCGGCGGTGTACTCGGTGCATCGCCTATGGCGCACACACCGACACCATGCCCTTGCAGGCGGCATTGTAGCCTGCTTTTTACGTGCTTTGTGAGGCTGGTACCCAAATCAAAGCTAAAGGTTTTGTTCCCCGTGCCGTGTGGCGGGTAAGTTCACACGGGCGGTCCTACACGCAAAGTAGGCGGGGCGGAAACGCCCCAATATGCCGTCATAGCTCAGTTGGCAGAGCGGCTGCCTTGTAAGCAGCAGGCCGAGGGTTCGATTCCCCCTGACGGCTCCAAGGCCGATGACCCGCTAAAATATCCCACCTGGACGCAGGCGGGAGTTCGCGGCAGGCACCCCCGCACGCCTCTTCACAATGCGTACCATGCGGGGATTTTTTATTGGGCTGTGGCCAAACGGTAAGGCATGGGACTTTGACCCCCAGATAGCAGGTTCGACACCTGCCAGCCCAACCAATGGGCGAGCCGGGCACAGGATAAGCTCGGAGGGCGGGAACGCGCTTTTTCTCCGGCGCAAAGGGGTTTGTGGGGAATCAAGCTCATGCAGGCGCATGGGCTTTTTGTCTTACATAAAGGAGGATATTATGCAAGTTGTGATGAAATCGCTGGGAGAAATCCACCCATACGAAAACAACCCAAGAATCAATGACAAGGCAGCAGCGGCAGTCGCAAAAAGCATTGAAGCGTATGGCTTCAAAGTTCCAATTGTGATTGCGGCGGACGGAGAAATTGTATGCGGGCATACGCGATATAAGGCAGCGCAGGAACTGAAACTGAAAGAAGTTCCGTGCGTAATTGCGGACGACCTTACGCCGGAGCAAATTAAGGCGTTTCGGCTTGCCGACAATAAGGTTTCAGATGTCGCAATCTGGGATAACAAAAAGCTGCTGCAAGAGCTGGAAGAACTTGATGCGTTTGACAATGACGCTCTGTTTACTGGTTTTGAATTGGGGGGGCTGTTTGACAATACCCTTGATGAAAGCGACAAAGCAGCAGTGGAAAACAACGAGTTTGGTGTAATGTACGAGGCTGTTTTCAAAAGTGACAGCAAAGAAAAGCTGGAACGCCTGCAAAAATATTGGGAGGGTATGCAGGATGAAAGAGAAAACGCTGATAGTGGAGATATCGGGGAAGCGTCCAGGAACGAAACAGCAGCGCCCGACGGAGAAAAACAGAACTAAATACCCGCATATCATCATTTCTAACAATTCAGAAGGTTACGACACAGACTGGGAAATCGTAAACGTTCCTTTAGAATATGAGGAATGGTATAAGTCCGTTGCAAAGACAAGCGACAATGCGTGGTATGCCCCAATGAACCGCAGTTATGCGATAAAATACGCCAGAAAACACGGATACAGATATCTTGTTCAGCTAGACGATAATATCACATTCTTGGAAATTGGGTACACGCGGAAAATCGACGACAAAACAATCAAGCGATACCGCGTACAAAGCAAAGATGAAATGCTTGATGATTTTGTAGATACGCTTGTTACTGTTTTGGAATATACAAATGCTGCAATGTCAGGTTGTACCCTATGTGGTGTTGCTGCTCCGTCAGATGATTATTTGTCGGAATGGTTTGTATATAGTTGCTTTGCGTTGGATGTAGATAGATGCCCCGATTTATTTCAAGGCGACTTTGAGGATGACGTCGAGTTTCGCTTAAAGCTAAAGCAAATGGGCGTCCCATCTGTTCAAGTTGCACCTTTGCGGTACAGCAAAACGGGTCAAGCAAAAAACAAAGACCTGACAGGGTGCCGAAAAGCATATGCCGAAGCTGGCGTAAAACGAGGCGAGCATATGCGAAAACTGTACGGAAATATTTATAGCTGCGGGATGCGAAGCAAAAGTAACTGCATCACATCGCAAGCGGAAGCAGGAGCAGCTTATTTCAAGCACATTCTGAAACCGTTCAAGGTTGGTGTTCTTGTGAAAGACAAAGAAAAGATTGATGCGCAAATGCAGTATCTTTTCAAAAAGTGGGCGAAAGAGCCTAAATGTTCGTGTAGAATCAAAGAAAAACGAGTGAAAGGGTGAGAGAATGGCTCGCGCAGGCAGACCCAAAAAGAATATAGATGAAAAGCAGTTTGAAAGCCTGTGCGGTCTGCAATGCACCCTTGAAGAAATTTGCGGTTGGTTTGGTGTTTGTCCCGATACTCTGGAATCGTGGTGTAAAAGAACCTACAAGATGAATTTTTCGGAAGTTTTCAGGCAAAAGCGTGGCATTGGGAAAATATCGCTGCGTCGCAGCCAATGGCGACTTGCTGAAAAGAACGCAAACATGGCCATTTGGCTGGGTAAGCAGTATCTAGGCCAGCGGGACGAACCCGAACAAGCAGTTGACAGTGGGGTGCAAATCATTGACGACTTATAAACTCTCTGATATGGTTTCGCCCTGTTTTGCAGACGTGCACCGGCAAATCAAGACCGGAAACGTAAAAGAGCTGCTTGCAAAGGGCGGGCGCGGAAGCACAAAGTCCAGCTTTGTGAGCATCGAGCTTATCCTGCAGCTGCTCAAGCATCCGCAATGCCATGCGGCGGTGTTTCGCCGGGTGGCGAATACTTTACGTACAAGCGTATATGCCCAGATTGTATGGGCGATTAACGAGCTGGGGCTGCACGACCGATTCCGCTGCACAGTGTCCCCGATGGAATGCACCTACTTGCCGACTGGGCAGAAGGTGCTTTTTTTCGGCATGGATGATCCGGGCAAAGTCAAATCTATCAAAATGCCGTTTGGATACATTGGCATCGCATGGTTTGAGGAGCTAGACCAGTTCGACGGTGAGGAGCAAATCCGCAACGTGGAGCAAAGCTGCCTGCGCGGTGGTGACTGGTTTATTACATTCAAGTCATTCAATCCGCCCGCAATGGCCCGCAACTGGGCGAATGGGTACGCCCTGAAATCCAGAGACGGCAAGCTGGTGCATCACAGCACATACAAGACAACGCCGGTGGAGTGGCTGGGCGAAAGATTTTTGGCCGACGCCGAATATTTGGAGAAAACGAACGAAACAGCGTACAGGCATGAATACCTGGGAGAAGTTGTCGGCAGCGGAACAGCAGTATTTGAGAATCTGCGCATTGAGAAAATTACCGATGAACAGATTACCAGCTTTGACCGTATCAAGCGCGGCGTTGACTGGGGCTGGTATCCCGACCCTTGGGCATACAACGCCATGCACTATGACGCTGCCCGCCGGGTGCTGTACATCTTCGACGAGCTGACGCGGCGCAGGACGGCGAACCGGGACACGGCGCAGCTGCTGCTGGATAGAGGTTTGACCCGCGAGGACAAGATATGCGCGGACAGCGCAGAACCGAAATCTATCGCGGATTACAACAAATATGGCGTTAAAACGTTCGCGGCGCGGAAAGGCCCGAAGTCGGTGAAATACGGCACGAAGTGGCTGCAAAGTCTGGCGGCCATTGTGATTGACCCAGAGCGGTGCCCAGACACAGCGAAGGAATTTAGCGAGTACGAGTACGAGCGGGACGCAAAGACCGGCGAAGTGCTGGAAGGCTATCCAGATATCAATAACCACCATATCGACGCGGTGCGATATGCGATGGAGAGCACGGCAGGCAAGGCCGGAGACACGGCAGCAAAGCCGTACAAGAGCATTTTTGCGCAAGGGTGGTGAATATCATCAAATACTATCAAGACCTCTTAGAGGTTGGCGATGACGAGCGCCAGCGCATGAATTTTGTGCTGAGCGCAATCCATGAGTACAAAAGTAGTGACGGCTACCGCCTTGCACAGGATGCGCGGCTCTACTACACCGGCGAGAACCCGACAATCAACCGATACGAGAAAATCATTTACGATTTTCGGGGCATGGCGCACCGGGATATGTACACGGCAAACCACAAAATCGCGAGTAAATTCTTCGGGCGCGTGGTTGACCAAGAGGTATCGTATCTGCTGGGCAACGGCATTACGTTCAGCGAGGACAGCACAAAAGATAAGTTGTGTGCTTGCTTTGACGAGGATATGCAGGACGCAGCGCGAGAGGCTTTAATAAGCGGTCAAGCGTTCGTTTTTTGGAACTACGACCACACGCAGGTTTTTACCGCCGAAGAATTTGCGCCGCTGTATGACGAAGAAAACGGCGCTCTTATGGCGGGCATACGATTTTGGCAAATCGACGAAAGCAAGCCGCTGCGGGCCACGCTGTACGAGCTGGACGGATACACGCAGTACATCAAGCGCAAAGACGGCGAGATTCAGGTGCAGCAGCCGAAGCGCCCTTACAAGCTCAAAGAGCGCCACAGCGAGGCGGATGGCACGGAAATCTATGCGGGTGAAAACTACCCGTCTTTCCCCGTCGTGCCGTTGAGAAACGGAAAAAAGGCGCAGAGCGAGATGCAGGGCCGCCGGAACACCATTGATGCGCTTGACCTTGCAAGCAGCAACATGGTCAACAACGTGGACGAGGGGAACCTGATTTATTGGGTGCTTACCAACTGCGGCGGCATGGACGAGCAGGACGACGCCCAATTTATCGAGCGGCTGAAAACCACACATGTGGCCCACGCAGACGGCGACGAGGGCGCAAAGGCCACGCCGCAAAGCATCGAGGCCCCTTATGCGGGCACACAGCAGACCATTGACATGCTGACAAAACGCCTTTATGACGACTTCCAGGCGTTCGACAGTTCGGCCGTGTCCGCCGGGAATCAAACGGCAACGGCAATCAAAGCCAGCTATGTGCCGCTTGACCTTAAATGCGACAAGTTCGAGGCGTGTGTTACGCGGTGCATCAAGGGCATTCTGGCTGTTGCTGGAATCGACGATGAGCCGACATATACACGCAGCAAGATCATCAACGCGCAGGAAGAGATGCAAACCCTGATGCTGGGCGCGGCTTACTATGATGATGAATACATCACAAAAAAGGCGCTCACGCTGCTGGGCGATGCTGACCAGTACGAAGAGCTGATGCGCCGGAAAGCGGCCGAAGAAATCGACAGGAGCATGATGCAACAAGAGGGGCTGATGGGCAATGCCGAAGCCTGACTATGCGCACAAGTGGACGGACAAGCAGCTGGCGGCGCTAGAAAAGCGCATTGCGGCAGAGTTTCAGCAGGCGGCCGAAGAGCTGACGGACACGGTAAACGCCTACTTTGCGGCATTTGTAAAGCGTGACGCAGAAATGGCCGCAAAAGCCGAAGCTGGCGAGATCACAGAGCAGGCTTACAAGCAGTGGCGGCTTGCTCAAATCGGGCGTGGAAAGCGGTTTGAAGCCCTGCGCGACAAAGTGGCAGAGCGATACACAAACGCGCATGAAGTGGCCATTGCTTACATCAACGACGCAACGCCCGGTATTTACACGTTAAACCGTAACTATGCAGCGTACACGATTGAGCAAATCAGCGATAAAGCCGACTTTACGCTGTGGGACGAGCAGACGGTGCGGCGGCTCATCGAGGAGCAGCCGAAGCTTATGCCGTACTACCCGCCAAAGCGGGCGCTGAAAAGAGGCATTGACCTCGACTATGGCAAAAAGCAGATTACAGCCAGTATAACAAGCAGCATCTTGCAGGGCAAAGGGATTGATAAAATCTCAAGAGACCTGCAGAACCGGATGCAGGGAATGAGCCTTGCGTCTGCTATCCGCACGGCCCGCACGGCCACCACAGCGGCGCAGAATGCGGGCAGGATGGACAGCTACCGCGCCGCCGAAGGAATGGGCATCAAGCTGAAAAAGGAGTGGCTGGCCACACTGGACGGCCGCACACGCCACGCCCACGCTATGCTGGATGGGCAAACGGCGGAAACAGACAAGCCCTTCCACGTTGACGGCTACGAGATCATGTACCCTGGGGACACAAGCGCCCCGGGGTATTTGGTATATAACTGCCGCTGCACGCTGATTGCAGCGCTTGACGGCGTGGACACAAGCAGCGGGGGCAGACGCGCGAGAGACCCAAAAACCGGCGAATGGGTGCTTGTGGGTGGTATGCACTATGCCGAGTGGGCTGGGTGGAAAACAAATACCGGCAGCATCGCAAAAGTGGAGGACATTAAAGGAGTGAACGTCAATCCAAAACAAATTCTACCCGTAAACGAAGTCACTGATAAGCAAAAATTTGCCGCGCTAGTGTATGATTTTGAACATAGTGGGTACTCTGGGCGGCCTATCGTGGTTGTAGACATGGGCAATGGCGAGTATCAGGCGCTGTCCGGCTCCCACCGCATTTTTGCCGCTCGAACGGCTGAAATTGAAATCCCGACGGTGATCATTAACTACGACACAAAAACGGCCCAAATTTTAGAGGCGCACGACGACGAAGAGCGAGCAGCAATCGCGGAAAAGCTGCACAAAAATGGCAGTATCTCGGATGATGCATACAGGCTGCTTGTGTATGAGGATGAGGCAAATTTCGCACCCGTATCCGCTGAGTACAAGGCTGTCGTGGAAAAAAAGGCGGAGCTTTACAAGGCCGAGAAGGAAGCAAAAGCCGCTGCGAAGAAGGCTGCGGATGAGGCTGCAAAAGCGGCAAAAGAAAAAGAAGCAGAAGAGTTTGCAAAAGCACGTGCCGAAAGCCCCGAAATGGCCGAATACAAAGAGTTTTTGGATGCAATGAATAAAAAATATGGCGATGAAAACATTTGGTCTGATATGACTGATAGCGAGTATGACAAACTCGAAAGGCTGGAGAGGATTGCATACAAAGGAAAATGAAAATCACACTTGACGACCACAGCGACGAGGTGCTTTCAGCCCTTGACGCTGCCATTGCACGCGGCCTTGAAAAATGCGGGCTTGTGGCAGAGGGGTATGCTAAAAAGCTATGCCCCGTTGATACCGGCAACCTGCTCAACAGCATCACGCACACGGTAACGGATGTAAACGAGCAGGCGGCATATGTGGGCAGTAATGCCGAATATGCTGCATATGTGGAGCTTGGCACGGGCGTGTTTTATCCCGGTGGGCGTCAAACGCCCTGGGTGTACACGGATGCAAAAGGCAACACGCACCTGACGCACGGCCAGAGGGCAAAGCCATACATTAAGCCTGCCGTTGCAGATCACACGCCGCAATATCAAAAAATCATCAAAAGCGAGCTGGAGGACAAATAAACCTTCAGCTTTTTATTTTGCATCTTTACAAATTTTTCGCTAAAGCGTCGAAGAAATGACGTTTTTATAAATTGCAAATGCCGAAGAACTGGCACCGAAGAAAAGGAGCAAATATGGCTATCACTCGCAAACTGCTCAAAGGCATGGGGCTGACCGAAGAGCAGCAGGACACTATCATTGAGGCCCACACCGATACCGTGAACGGCCTGAAAGCGGACGTTGAACGCTATAAAGCCGACGCGGAGAAGCTGCCCACCGTCCAAAAGGAGCTGGACGAGATCAAGGGCAAGGGCGAAGGCGGCTATAAAGAGAAGTACGAGGCCGAACACAAGGCTTTTGAGACTTACAAAAAGGCCGTTGACACCGAAAAGGCCACCGCCGCCAAAGAAAAGGCAGTGGAAGCCGCGCTGAAGAAAATCGGCGTATCCGAAAAACGCTTGCAGAGCGTGGCGAAGCTGGCAAAGGCCGACGGCCTGCTTGACGCGCTGGAACTGGACGAGAACGGAGCTGTGAAAGAGGCCGACAAGCTGGAAAAGAGCCTGAAGGACGGTTACAGCGAGTACATCAGCACCACCAGCACAAAGGGAGCCGACACGCCCACCCCGCCCGCCAACAGCGGCGGCGCAAAGCTCACAATGGCCGACATCTACAAAAAGGATGAAAAAGGGCGCTATGTCATGGATTATGAGGCGCGGCTGAAAGCCATTGAGGAGAATCTGAACAACCAAAGCAACACATGAAAGGAGCCATTAAATGGCAGCAACTAAAGTTGAAACTCTGACCACACCCCGCGACAGTCTGCCCAATGTCTACACCAGCGTGACTGCCCGCGAGCTGGACTTTGTAACCCGCTTTGCTGACAACTGGGAAGCACTACGGGAAATCTACGGCATCATGCGGCCCATCCGCAAGCAGGCGGGCACCGCTCTGGTGTCCTACACCGCCAGCGTGGCGCTGGAAAGCGGCGATGTGCCCGCCGGTGCCGTAATTCCTTATAGCAAGGTCACCATCACCAAGGTCACGAAGGAAGACATCACCCTGCAAAAGCACGCAAAAGCCGTGCCCATCGAAGATGTGGACAAGTACGGCGAAACGATCGCCGTACAAAAAGCCGACGATGCTTTCCTCACCGAGCTGCAAAACGATGTGATGACTAAGTTTTACACCTTCTTGAACTCCGGCAGCCTGACCGGCGAGGCTGCCTCCTGGCAGGCCGCTCTGGCGAAGGCTCAGGGCGAGGTGCTGAACAAGTTTGCCACCATTCGGAAGGCTGTGACCGAGGTGGTTGGTTTTGCCAACATTCTCGACGCTTACGACTATCTGGGAAGTGCGCAGGTGACCGTGCAGAACGCTTTCGGCCTGACCTACATCAAGAACTTTATGGGTTATAGCACCCTGTTCCTGCTGCCCGCAACTCAGATTGCCCGCAACAAGGTTATTGCAACCCCCGTTGAGAACATTGACCTGTACTATGTGGACCCCTCTAGCGCGTTCTCGAGCCTGGGCCTGACCTATACCGTGAGCGGCGAAACTCCCCTGATCGGCTTCCATGCGCAGGGCAACTATGGCACTGCCGTGGGTGAGAGCTTTGCGATTATTGGCATGGCTCTGTGGGCCGAGTATCTGGACGGCATTGCGGTCATCACTGTCAATCCTGCTGCAGCTAAGGCCGCCGCGAACACCAAGGGCTGATAAAAGGAGGGCAGCGCGATGCTTGAGGAGCTGATGCGAGAGTGCAAAAACTGGTTTGTGGTGCCGGGAGGTGTGCATTTAGGCCGTTTTGCCGTCGAAAAAGGCCGTATTTCGCTGCCTTTTCTCAAATCTGGCCAGTATTTTTGGATCGCGGGCAGCGTGTTTAACGATGGACTTTATCAGTATGGCAGCTGTGTGCTGCAAGATGAGGCTTTTGACGGCGCAGTTTGGGCACTTGCCATCCCTGCCGAGTTTGTAAAGCTGGCCGAAGATGTGCAGGCGTGGCGCGACACAAGCGAAAAGGCGGCTCAAAGCCCCTACCAGAGCGAAAGTTTTGGCGGGTACAGCTACACCAAAGCGAGCGGAAGCACGGCGCAAGGCGGCTCTGCGTTGAGCTGGCAAAGCGTCTTTGCCCCGCGCCTGAAGAAGTGGAGGAAGCTATGAGTTTGCTTGACGATTTTGCGCGAGACTGTACGCTGCTGGACAAAACGCGCCATCCGGACGGCGAAGGCGGCTACAAAACCACATGGACTGACGGTGCAACGTTTAAAAACTACTTTGCGCTTGATACGAGTATGCAGGCCCGCGCCGCTGAAAAGCAGGGCGTGACAAGCGTATACTCCGCCCTTGTAGACAAAGACGTGCCCATCGAGTACGGCGACTTTTACCGCGACAACAGCACCGGCACCACTTACAGAGTGACCAGCGACCCGGAGGAGAAAAAGGCCCCTGAGAGTGCATCCGCCATTCTGCGGCGTTTGAAATTCTTCACGTCCGAGCGAAAGGATTTACCGCAATGACGAAAGGTGCAGCTCTACAGGCTTTTTTCTCCCAATTTATGGACGCATACGCCAGCAACGCGGTGCCGGAGGACGTCACTTTTCCCTACTTGACATATGACGCGGTTTTTGACGCATGGGGCGGTGCCCCTGTCTCAATGACCGTAAACATGTGGTTTTACACCACCGGCGAAGCCGTCCCGAACGCCAAAGTGCAAGAGCTTTCGGAGGCTTTGGGCATCGGTGGTGCAACTATCCAGTGTGACGATGGCTACATCTGGCTTTTACGCGGCTCCCCCTGGTGCCAGTCGCTGGCAGACGACACCGACAAAAACATTAAACGGCGGTACATCAACGTTACCGCCGAATTTTTATGCCTGAATTGAGGTGAAAGCATGAAATTTACTCGCATTCCTGAATCTGCGTTTAAGGAACTGGTCTTGAACGCTGGTTATCTTGCAACTACGTTTGACCCGGCTGCCGGTACTGCGCCGGAAGAAAGTGCGCTGCTGGGCGCTACGACTGGCGGCATCAACTTTACGGCTGTGCCGAGCTTTACCGACTTCGGCGAGGACATCGACAACTGCCCCAAAAACATGAAAGAGTTGAAGCAGATTGAATCTTGGGAAGTCAAATGCAGCGGCACTTATGTTTCGGCAGCCCCTGCCAATGTGAAAAGTATGCTTGCCGCAGCCGATGAGACGACTACTTCCAAGGTGTCCAAAATCACGCCGCGCAACGACCTGAAAGACAGCGACTTTACGGATTTGTGGCTGCTGTGCGATTATTCGGACAAGCACGGCACTACGAATGGCGGCTTCTGTGCCATTCACATGCTGAATACGCTGTCCACTGGCGGTTTCAGTTTGCAGACAGGCGACAAGGAGAAAGGCCAAATGAGCTTTGAATACACGGCGCACTACTCCATTACCGCGCAGGACACTGTGCCGTGCGAGGTGTATATCAAGGCCGGAGAGGATGAAGCATGATGAAGCTGTTTTCTCAGTTAAGCACCGACGAAGCTGGCGAGGTTACGCTGCGGATTGCAACGCCCATCACGAACCTAATCGAGGATGAAAACCTTGTTGCGGAAGTGCAGAAAACTATGCCGAAAGGCGAAACAACCCGGCTTGCTGTGAAGCGCTTCGGGCTTGCAAAAATCGTCAACCTGCTCAACATTGCAATTAAGCAGCACCGTACCGACGTTTACGAGATTTTGTCCCCCTTCAATGGGCTGACGGCAGAGGAAATCGGAAAGCAAAATTTTCTTATTACCTGCAAACAGGTTTCGGACTTGCTGCACGACAAGGATTTTGTCGATTTTTTCAAATCGTCTCTCGGTGGCGAGCAGAACAAGTAATCCCTGTACTGCTAAAAATGCCGAAACTGAGCGCAAAGGCGCTTGTGTCGGCGCTGCCTTACGCTTTAAAAGCAGATTTTGAAGAACAGCTTTACAAAGTGTACATGACAGACAGTGCGTGGAGCCTTGTGGTAGCTGTGACAGGCGTAAAGGACAGGCCAGCGAGATATATTGACATTATCCACCCGCCCAAAGTGGATACGCGGACGCCGGAACAGGTGCAAGCAGATTTCAAAGACTTTGCGGCGCGGCATGGATTGAAAGAAGCAGAGAAAAAAGCCGCCCAAACAGAGGGCGGCTAAACTTAGAAACAATTTTTGATAATGGCTTTATAGGTTGGCTCGTCAACTTCCAACAGGAAGCGCTTGCCGCTGTAACGCCATTGCGGGTCATCTATAAGTTGGATAACCACTTGATAGATTCCTTTTTGCTTGGCTGTCATTGCTCCGGCAATCATACCGGCGCCGCCGAACAAGGCACTGCCAACCATACCACGCATAACGCCGGATGCCATTGACTTGTTATGGCTTTCGTCAACAACGGAGTAACCTGCAACGGTGCGGCTGTTGAGTTCAAGTTTCGACATACCGCCGACATCCATCGACACGGTACCAAAGGAAAGCGAAACTTTCTTGCCGACAAAATCACCTGCAATAACTGCATTTTTTGCTTTTGCCATAAAAAACACCTCCTACGGATAGAATACAATACCGGATAAAAAAATACAAGAGAGGGGTGAGAGATTGGACGTTTTTAATCTTTGCGCGAAGATTTCGCTTGACTCCAACGAGTACGAGCAGGGGCTTGCAAAGTCGAAGAAGGGGCTTTCCTCCTTTATGGACGTTTTCAGCGGCACAGTACTCGGAAACGCTGTCAGCGACGGCTTGCGCAATGTCGCGAGCGGCCTTGTAGATATCGGCAAGAAGGCCACCAGCACGGCGCTTGCAATCGGCAAAGCATCGCTTGATAGCTATGGAGATTATGAGCAGCTTGCGGGAGGCGTCGAAACGCTGTACTCCGAGACGCAGCTGTCGCTTGAGGACTTTGCGAAGGCAGCCGGGAAAACAACCGACGAAGTGCTTATGGAGTGGAGCGACCTGACCGCCGGGCAGCGCAAGGTGTGGAACGATGCGGCGGACGCTTATAAAACCGTCGGTATGTCCATGAATGAATACATGGATACAGCCACATCCTTCGCGGCGGCTCTGGTGTCCAGCTTGGGCGGCGACACAAAAAAGGCCGCTGATATGGCAAATATCGCCATCACCGATATGGCCGATAATGCCAACAAAATGGGCACCAATATGCAGTCCATACAGGACGCATATAACGGCTTTGCGAAGCAAAACTATACGATAAATCTGATGTCCGCCGCGTGAGCGATTGCGCGGTGAGCGTGCGTGAACCTTACCGGGGGTGTGTGGCTGAAAAAGCGGCAGGAAATGGCCGCATGAGACAGCTATGCTAACAGGGGAAACCTAAACTGTTTATGGCTTTTACAGCATGGTTATCCTGTGCCAAGCTACACTGTATCAAAATTATACTTGCATAACAGGTATAATTTTGATATAATAAAGTAGAAGGTCAAACGACTATCGGCTCGTCACCGAGTACAACGCCTATTGGTACGGCGCTGGAAGTGCGCACCAACTTTTTTTGAAAGGATAAAAAGCCATGGAGATGTGGAAACAGATTCCAGATTTGCCCGGATATTCTGTGAGCAGTGAAGGGCGAGTGAGAAAAGACAGTACGGGGCAAATTATGAGGCTGAGCCGAAACGGCGGCTATTGCCGAATAACAATTTCCAAGCACGTCCACCGTCTTGTCGCTGATGCTTTTCTTGCGAAGCCGTCCGATGAAGCAAAATGCTGGGTAGATCACATAGACGGGAACCGCTCAAACAACAACGTTGAGAACTTGCGATGGGTTACACCGTCCGAAAATGCGATGGCGTTCGGATACCATTCCCGCATAAAAAACAAGCGTCGTAAAGTTCGAGCAACACATCTCGATGGCAGAACAATCCTATTTGAATCCAGACAAGCGGCTGCTGAATATTTTGGCTGTTCCGACAGCGAAATAAAGTATAACAGTCGATACCGCAAACGAAAGAAAAAGGGCTGGATTTTTGAAAAAGTTGAAGATATAGTCTAATCCCTAAAAGGCATGTGCGGAAACGCATATGCCTTTTGTAATACCGGGAAACCGGGGGTAACAAAAATGGTTAGATAACCTTAAGCTAGGCTACGGAGGCACAAAAACCGAGATGGAGCGCCTTGTGAAAGAGGCATCCACCCTAACGGATGTGCAAAAAGAGCTTGGCGTAACGGTGGACGGCTCCAGTTTGTCATACGCTAACATTGTCTCTGCTATCCACGTGGTGCAGGCCAACATGGGGATTTTGGGAACCACAAGCAAAGAGGCATCAACGACGATTCAGGGAAGCACGGCCTCCATGCGGGCGGCGTGGGAAAATATGCTTGTCGCAATCGCTGCCGCTGATCCTGAGCAAGATGTTGGCGTTGCCGTCGACAACCTCGTGGAGAGCGTCATTGCGGCCGGGAAAAACATTGTTCCGCGCCTCCAGGAGATCGTGCCGACGCTGATCGAGGGCATTTCCGGGCTTGTGACGCAGCTTGCCCCGTATGTAAGTGATGCGATTAAAGAGCTAGAGCCTACAATCGAGGACGGCCTGCACGCCCTTTTTGATGGGCTTGGCACTGTCGCAACATCTTTGCAGCCCATCGTGGCGGACACCTTCGCGTTTTTAGGCGATGCAATCAAAGATGCGATTGTAAACGCCATTCAGGATTCAGATTTTTCTTTTTTGCTGGACGCTTTCGACGGCATCGAAAAGGCTGCGGAGGATATCGTGCCGGTTGTCACCGACCTTGCGCCGCTTATCGCTACGGTGGGAGCGGCTGCGACCGGCTGGGAAATCGGCAAAGACCTGCAAAAACTGGTCACAGGATTTGACGAGGCAAAGCTGGCGGTATCGCTTTTTGCGAGCGGTGCGACTGATGCAGAGGTGGCACAGGCCGCGCTGAACGGCACCTTGAAGGTGTCCGAAGTCGTGGCGGGACTGCTTACCGGTAAAATCACGCTCATGCAGCTGGCGCAGACAGCAGCCACAAAGGCTCAAACGGCTTTTAATGCGGCGATGTCTGCAAACCCTATTGCCCTAATTGTGGTGGGCATTGCGGCAGTGGTAGCTGGACTTGCCGTGCTATATGCAAAAAATGAAAAATTCCGCGATTTTGTGAATAATATGGTTTCACAAATCTGGGAAAAGGTGCAGGGCGTGGTGGACGCGGTGCAGCCGTACTTGCAGGCCGCGATGGAATTCATCAAAAATGCGATTTCGGACGTGGTGGAAAACGCAAAACCGGCGGTTGAAGCAATCGGGAACGCCTTTGAGAGCGCATGGAGCCTAATTCAGACGATTTGGAGCGGCGTTGAGCCGTTCTTCACCGGGCTGTTTAACGTGATCGGTGTTCTGGTGCGCACCGTTGTTGGCGTGATTGGCGCGCAGTTCCAGCTTGCATGGACTTTTGTTTCTACGATTTGGAGCGTTGCAACGTCTTTCTTCTCGACAATCTGGAACACTATCGCAGGCATTTTCTCGGTCGTTCAGGCCGTACTGTCTGGTGATTTTCAGGGCGCTTGGGATGCAATCATGGGCATTTTCGCCACGTGGAAAGACTTCTTCATGGGTCTCTGGCAAGATATTTGCGACGTTTTCGCGGGTGTTTTTGATTTCTTTACGTCCGTCGGCGGTGACATCGTGCAGGGAATTAAAGACGGCATTTCCGCCGCCTGGGATGGCCTGAAAAAGTTCGTCAGTGGTCTGTGGGACGGCCTGAAAAATATTTTCACAATCAAAAAGAGCGACATTAAGGTTGAGGGCGGCGCAGATGGCAGCCACGCTGGCGGCCTTGACTACGTGCCCTACAACAATTATGTTGCAAACCTGCACCGGGGTGAAATGGTGCTGACGGCCCAAGAGGCCGAAAACTACCGGCGCGGCGCTTTCGGTGGAGGTGGCTTTACCGTGCAGCAGACAATTTATGCGGCAAAGCAAAGCCCCGTTGAGCTGGCGGCTTCCACAGCAGCCGCTTTTCAGAGGGCGAGGTGGGCGCTGGCATGAGCTTTTTGAGCAAAACTTTTCGATACGTCAACGAGCTGGGGCAGGAGATTGTCTTTGACTATGCGCACGGCTATCTCATCAGCCTGCCGTCTGGCGTGGACACCCTCTCTGTCAACGTCAACACGGCGCAGGGCATCGGGCAAGTGGGCGCAACCGTCCAAAGCAAGAGCATCCAGCCGCGCCCGATCACCATCAACGGCAAAGTGGTAGGGGACAACGCGCAGGAGCTTAAAGACGCGCTTGTGACGGTGATTCGCCCGGACTTGTCCGGCACTCTTTACGCCGGTGATTGGCACATAGCGGTGGCCGTCACGGCTTCCCCCACGATCGGGGCGGCCACCTTTGGAGCGCCTTTTCAGGTGGGCCTCACCGCCCCCTATCCATACTGGGGCAGTGCTGAGAGTAAGAGCAGCCAGCTGCGCGGCATCGAAAAAAAGTTCCGTTTCCCGTGGAATATGAGCAAAAAATACCAATTCGGCGCAATCATGGTGCTGCAATACATCGTGCTGCAGAACTTTGGCCAGTTTGATGTGCCTTACACTCTGACCATCACGTGTTTGGGCGAGACTGCTAAAAATGTGGGCGTGGAGAACATGGAGACCGGCGAGTTTTTGCGGCTGGAGAAAACGCTGGTAAAAGACGAGCGCGTGACAATCGAGGTCACCCACGACCGCACATATGTGACTTCTAGCGTGGACGGTGACTGCCGGGGCGCTTTGACGCTTGAAAGCGACCTCTTCCGGATTCACACGGGCGGAAATGCCTGGAAGCCTACAGCCGACGAAGGACTTGCAAACGTCGAAATGGCGGTGGAATTTGCAGAAGAAAGCGCGGGTGTAACGGTTGTATGAGGATCGAAATCTTTGAGCCGGATTTGAGCAACCGCCACGAGATCACCCACGCAATCAGCGTGCAATTCAGCGTCAAATACAACGATGTTGGAAAATTCACCATTGTGCTGCCGATGGATGCTTACAATATCTCAATTGCAAAAAATGACGCTATTGTGTATCTTGTAGAGCGGAAGCTGGCGTTTGAAGTAGCGGAAGTGCAGTTTGATGACGAAAATAATCAAATCACACTCAACGGCTACACCTTAAACAACCGGCTGAACCGGCGCGTGGCTGCAACGGCATACAAAGTGACAAACGTCGAAAAAGACATTTACGCGGCTGTAAAGGCAAATCTGCGCGGCTTGCCAATCCTGACCGCCGCCGAAAAGGGGCTGACGGAGACCACCAGCGCAACGACGATTTACGGCGAAGAGCTGCTTGCGGCTGTGCAAAAAATCCTGTCCGACGCGGATTTAGGCCAGCGGGCGGTTTTTGACTACAAGGCAAAGACCATCACGTGGGAAATCTATAAGGGCGTTGACCGAACAACCGGGCTGAAAGCAGTCTCTTTTGTCGCAGAGCGCGGCACGGCTGCACAGCTTGTGATAGATCAGGATGTGAGCAGCTACAAAAACGTGTGCTACTGTACGGCGCAATATGCTGACGGAAGTAAGTGCATCGCGACCGCCGGGCAAGAAACCGGAGAAAACCGGAGAGAGCTGTGGGCGGAGTTTAGCGGCGACCCGCAGGGCAAGACGGAGACCAAGGACGACTTCGCCCGCCGGGTGCAGACGTATGCCGCGCTACAGCTTGGCAGCCACCGAAACAGGCAGAGCTTTAACCTGGGCGCGGATGCAAGCGAGCTTGGTGCGGCCTATGATATCGGCGATTTGGTGTGGTGCGTTTCGCAACGGCACAAAGTCAAATTTAAGGCGAGAATCACAGGAATGACTTACGCACAAGACCAGCGAAGCACATCAATTGGACTTACAATCGGAGACCCAATTCAAACGGTTATGGGGTGATAACTTGGCAGAGATCAAAAATTTCCCGAATAATTCGGACGAATATATCGGCGCGGAGTACGTGATGAAATGGCTGCACGGGCGCACCAGCGGCGTTTTTGGGGCAGAAAACAACCTCGCGGTGACGCTGGACAGCGGCATGACCGTGAAAGTGTCTGACGGCGTGGGCTGGCTGTCCAATAGCGAGGGCGACGGCAGCGTTTTTTGGAATGACACCAAAAACACGACCGGCTCAGAGCTGAAGCTCACTGCCGCAATCGCAAACGCGGTGAACCCTCGCATTGACCGCGTTGTGGTGACGTGGGACACGGTAGACTATGCCGCAAAGCCGCGCATTGAGCTGCTGAAAGGCACTCCGGCGGCATCTCCGGCAGCGCCTACACTTACAAACAACACGCTCAAACGCCAGATTTCGCTTGCGCAGATTTATGTTGCCGCTGCTGCAAGCAAGCTCACCAGCGCAAACATCACGGACGAACGGCTTGACAAGTCCGTGTGTGGCATCGTGACTGACTGGGTGACGGTGGACACCACCGCCATGAACCAGCAGTTCAAGGAATATTTGACGGCAATTCGCAAAGAATTGAGCGACTTGAACGCCGGTACGGCCACAATGCTGAAAGCCACATACGACCCGAAGGGCCGTGCACAAGACATTTTTGCGTATGCTGATTCGCAAGGTGTGCACCTGTATCAGCACACCAAAGTCGGCACCGTCCACAAGCTGACCGGCAGCGGCGCAAGTGGCCGGGTCAAGCTGACCGCCAACGTATCGGCGGGCGATACGGTGCAAATGAACGGCAAAACCGTGCCCGCCTACGTGGGCGCCGAGACCTTTGCGGACGCGCTGGCAGGCGAGGCCCTGAGCGGCCGCTGGCTCACCTTCACGCAGGATGGAAAGCAGATAAATTTTAATGGCGGCGGGGGCTTATCCATCACAAAACTCGCCCTCGCCGATGCTGACACTGGAGACGTGATTTCGGGCAAAAAGTTTTATTCCGGCGATAAAACGATTAAAAAAGGTTCCATTCTGCCGCGTAACACTGTCGGGCAAAATGGGGCGGTGGGCGGAAGCGCAAACTGGCCGAGTGTGCCCGTTACGCCCGTGACACGCAACACCCAGGTGAATCAAAACACCGACGGCGTAAATCGCTTATCTTTGCAGCCCCCCGCCGGGTACTACAACGGGAACAGTTATGTCGGCGAGACATATGCAAATGTTACAGCCGCAATAGGACTTACCGCCCCCAAAATCGCCGCTGGTGAAACAGTGCTGAACGTCGCAGGCACGGGCCATGCGGTGGCGATGTTTGCCACCGTTGGAGACAATCGGTGGAGCGGCGGCTCTCGAAACCGCATGAAACTCGCATGGACGCAGGGCGGCACATCCGGCTTCGGCGGCTGGGGCTGCTGGCTCCCAGCAGGCACTTACCGAGTGTGCGGGGCCATCGCCGGGGTTAAAGGATGCTATATCGCGGACGCTGGCAATTTGGCTACACGGATTTATGGTGCGGAGCGAGAATACACAGGCAGCGTTTGGGGCGGACAAGGCACGTTTACGCTCAACGGCAGCCAATGGGTGTCCGTTACCAGCGGAAGCACAAGCTACTCTGAGGATGCCGGCGTTTGCATCTATCGCGTATGAAAGGGGTGAAAGCATGATTGAGCTACCCGTAACCCTTACATCAACCGGCGGCGCAGTGAGCTTTGCCTCTCCGGTGACGCTGGGCTACACCAAAAACAAAGGCGTGTATCGCCTGCTTGTCACTGCCGAAGGCGAGTGGGAGGGCCTGACAATCCGGTGCTTTTGGCATCTGCCCGGCGGCACCGACCCCGCAAGCAGTCTCGTGCAAGACGGCTTTGTGGACGTGCCCGCAAGTGTGACGGCACAGCCCGGCACCGGCTGCATCACCTTTGAGGGCAGCGACGGCGAAAAGACCGTGACAAGTGCCGATCTGCGGTACAAAGTGGGCAGCAACTCCGGCACAGAGGACGGCACCATGCCTGAGCCGGGTGCACCTGCATGGGAGCAGCTGGTGAGTGCGACAAAGGCCAATGCAGACGCGGCAGAGCAGGCAAAGCAGGACGCCGAGGCAGCGGCCAAAGAAGCTGAAAATGCCGCCACCAAAGCAAAGGAAGCCGCAAGCGCCGCCGCAAAATCCGCACAGAAAGCAGAGGCCGCGCAGAAAGCAACAGAACAGGCCGAAGCCGCTGCGGCTGAATCCATTGCCGGGGCTAAGAAGGAAGCACTAAGCGCCATCAGCGCGGGCGAACAGGGCGCTTTGGGTGCAGTGCAGCAGGCTCAGGCAACTGCGACGGGAGCCGTGCAGGCCGCTCAGACAGCGGCAGAATCAGCCGTGAGCACGGCGAAAACCAACGCTGTACAAGAGGTGGAAGCAGCCGCGAAGCCTGCGCAGACCGCTGCGGCCAAAGCAGAGGAAGCCGCCGAACGTTCCACACAGGCGGGCATTGCGGCAAGTAATGCCGCCGACGATGCAAAACGGTCGGCGGGTATCGCAACGGGCGCGGCGGACGACAGCGCACTGAACGCAGAAAATGCACAGAAAAGTGCACTGAGCGCACAGCAGAGTGCAGAGAATGCCGCCGCAAGCCAGAGTGCGGCACAGGCAAGCGCGGACGCAGCGGAAAAAAGCCAACAGAGTGCGGCAACCGATGCGAAAACCGCGAACGATTCCAAGGTTGCTGCGGCGGGCAGTGCCGATGCGGCGGCAGGTTCGGCTGTGGCGGCGGAAAATTCTGCAAGCGCTGCGGCGGGAAGTGAACAGGCGGCAGGGGCATCGGAAGTAAAAGCTGCTGAAAGTGAAAAGGCTGCAAAGGCGAGTGAACAGGCTGCTGCGAAATCCGCACAGGCAGCGCTGGAAAGCAAAACGGCTGCGGCAACCAGCGAGGGAAACGCTGCGGCAAGCGCGAAAAAGGCACAGGACGTTGCCGACAGTCTGCCTGTAGATTACACGACAGCAGTGAATGAAATTGCCGCGCTGAAAACCAACAAGGCAGACAAGACCGAGCTGGAAACCGTGAAACAGCAGGTGGCGAACATCACGCCCGATGACAGCAGCATTGGTGACAAGCCGTGGAGCAGCAAGAACATCGTGGACACCCTGTGCCCGCCGCTGGAAGAAAGCGGCAACCCGGTGGTGTGCTATCCGGTGGAAAATTATCCGCTGGGCGTGACCGTGAGCTGGGAGCCCACGCAGGAGGGGAGCGGCACGCCAAGCATGGATAACATCCGGCCGATTACCGGGCGGGATTCGGTAAGCGTGGACCGGTGCGGGGAGAACCTGCTGCCATTCGGAGAACGCATAGAAGACATTTACCAACAGCAAATTATGTCATCCGATGCTTTACTACTCCTATCAAAAGCTTGCGCCGGGCAGAAATTAACCTTAACTTTTTCCGTAGAAACGCAAAATATTGTTTTCAATGATGATGTTGAGGACGAATGGCGAAAAAGGATAGGCTTTGAATGTCACGGAACACTTGCTGACGGCACAGAAGTATACGCGCTGCAGTGCTGGATTGATGATAGAAACGGTGAGCTAACGAAGAATGGGAAAAAGACAAAGACGGTTACAGTAACCATGCCAGCGCTAGTAAGTGGTACGATTGTGTTTTATGCGCAAAACATCACATCTGGAAGCTTTGTGGCATACGACTTTGGAATCTATGCTGGCACCACCGCCCCCACCACCTACACACCATACATCGGGCAGACCAACACCCTGACCCTGCCCGAAACCGTGCATGGCGGTGAGGTGGACGCGGTGAGCGGGGAGGGACATAGAACGTGGGGAATTATCGACAATTACGCTGGAGAGACACTTCCGAAAGAGTGGATTAGTGACAGAGACGTCTATAGCGCGGATAAAAATCCGACGGTTGGAGCGCAGGTCGCATACAGACTTGCTGCGCCTGTGCTATTCACCGCGACAGGCGCACAGCCCATCCCCGCTCTGAGTGGCACAAACACCGTGCTGACCGATGCCGACAACGCGGCTGTGACGGGACGCGCTGACCCCATTAAGCGGATTGCTGATTTGGAAGATAAGGAGCGGAAAAATGACGTATGAGCAAAAACAAGAAGCGATTAAAGCGCTAGTGTACGGCAGCACGCAAGAGGCAGCAGCCGATGCAGCGGGCGTACCCGTCGCCGCGCTGGCTGAGATCACGCAGGCGGAAATCGACGAGGTGCGGGCCGACCTTCGGAAAATGGGGTGGTTGGATTGAGCATCATGGAAGGCGTTGATGTCTCGAAGTATCAGGGCACCATCGACTGGAACAAGGTGAAAGCATCCGGCATTAGCTTTGCTATGGTGCGGCAGGGCTGGATTAACAGCGACGGCACGATTACTGAGGATCCTTTTTACCGCCAAAACATGGCCGGGGCAAAGGTTGCGGGCCTGCACACGGGTGTATATCTGTACAGCTACGCCACGAGCGAAAGCGCCATGAAGGCGGCTGCAAGTGCCTGTGTGGCCATGCTGGAAGGCTTTGTGTGCGATATGCCCATCGCGCTGGACTTTGAGCACGCCACACTGTACAAGCGCTTTTCACGCACCGCGAACTCGAGCCTGTGCACGGCCTTTTTGAGCCGCATTGAGGAGCTGGGGCGCTACTGCATCCTGTACACCTACAAGAGCTTTGCGGCGGCGTACCTCGACATGAGCGCCCTGAGCCGCTATGACTTTTGGCTGGCCCACTACACCGCCCGCACGGACTACACCGGCCCCTATGGTATGTGGCAGTATACCAGTAGCGGCAGTGTGCCGGGCATTTCGGGGCGTGTGGACTGCAACCACGCTTACAAGGGCTATCCGGCGATCATCACCGGAGGAAAGAAGGAGGATACGCCCATGAGCGATATGCTGAAAGTAGGCCCGGTTTCGGGCGGCGACCGCAAGACCATGGCGGCCCTGGCGGACAGCCTGGGCCTGCCCCACGAGGATGCGGGCGACTATCTCATTATCGGCCCCGCCAGCGCAGGCGACCGGAAGGCCATTGCCGCAAATGCTGCTGCTCTGGCGGTGGGCTGCGTGGAGTATACCGCACCCGAACCGGAACCTGAACCCAAGCCGGAACCCACGCCTGCCCCCACTCCGGCCCCGGACAGCGGCAAAGACGACACCGCCGCCTGCACCGAGCAGCTGGGCCGTATCGAGGCAAAGCTGGACAAGCTGCTGGGGCTGGTGAACCCCAGCCTGCTGGAGGGCTGATATGCAAGAATGGACGGTAGTTGGCGTTATTGTGGTGCTAGTCGGGCTTATCGGCTCTGTGAGCGGCCCGCTCATCAAGCTCAACAGCAACATCACAAAGTTGACAATGGCGGTGGACAACTTCCAGCGAGCATTGGACAAGCTGGAAGGCGAAAACCGCGAAAGCCACAAGATTTTTTACAAGCGGCTGGACTGCCACGACAAGGAGCTGGCCCAGCATGAGCAGCGTCTTAAAGCGCTGGAGGAGGAATAATTATGGATATTTCGTTCATCTCTGAGTACATGGTGCCCGTCATCGTGGGCATCTGCCTGTGCGTTGGCTACGTCGTCAAGTCGTGGGTGAAGGATGTCGATAACAAGTACATTCCCACCATGTGCGCCGTGCTGGGTGTAATTCTGGCCGTGTGGATGCACTGGCCCGCCGTGGACGCTGGTGTGATTCTGGCGGGCCTTGCGTCCGGCCTTGCTTCCACTGGCCTGCATCAGGTGTTCAAGCAGCTGCTGGGCGGGGAGTGAGCCATGGGCAGTAAATTCGATTTCTGCCTGAGCCGGGGTGAGTATGATGACCTGTGTTTTTTGCTCACAGACGACGAGCACGCGGTGCTTGATATGCGCCGAAGAGGACGCAGGAACGCTGAAATTGCAGCCGAATTAAACGTTAGCGAGCGCACCGTGAAGCGCTATGCTAGAGCAATCCACGACAAAATGCACCGATAACACATAGCAAAAGCCCGGCAGGTTGTGAGCCTGTCGGGCTTTTTTATTTTTGTGTATCCTTTTGCGCATTGTACCACGTCAAAAACTCGCCGAAGAGGCGCTGCTCTGCCTCTTTTCGGGCGGCAATGGCTTTGTTTTTGTCGGTGCCGTAATACAGGTGGTACCGCTCGCCCTTAAAATAGATGTATGCGATATATTTGCCATTTTTTCCGCACGACACACCGCGCACGCCGGTGGTGTTGTTTCGCGGTGTTTTGTCCGACGATATCCGGCTGACGTTGGTGCCGTCAACCTGCCCGAGCTTATCGGCAATGGGCTTGGTTGTTAAGTTGCGGTTTTTTATACACCCGCAGCTGATCTGCTGAGAGTGGGCAATGGTACCGCTCGGCAGCTCTACAATCTTGCCGCAGTTAAGGCAACGGCAGCGGAAAACCCGGTTGCTGCCCTTCCGCTTTGGTGTTGGCTCGATGACGTATAAATAGCCAAACGTCTGCCCGGATAAATCTTTAAATGGCGGCATTGCCACCACCTCCTTGTAAAGATAGAGGCGCAGACATAGCCACGCCTCTTGAAGTTATTCCGGATGTTCGCGGCCATAGGCCACGCCTTTGTCATAAACTTTTTTCAGCAGGGCGGCGATCTCGCCCAGCTGCATTGCGCCGTAGCGGTCAAACATCCCCGCGTCAAGGATGTTTTGAAAGATCGCCTCGCACGTGCTGGGGTACTGCCGCCAGCCGCTGATTTCCTTTGCCTGCTCGAGTTTGAGCCAGCGTCGCCGCTCTTCGGCGGTCAACCCGTTGGGACCGTATGCCTCGCGGGTGAAAACGTCCGGCATTGTAAGCTTCCGGCGGTTGTCCACTAGCGGCTCATCCTCATCGATGAACCAATCTCGCCCGACCCGGCGGGCCGTTTTGAATCCGCCCCGGTAAGCCTTTTGCCGCACGGTAGCAAGTGCCCGCCCGTGGCGTTTGGCGTACTCGGCCAAAGTGATGTCCATTCTCGTTCGCCTCCTCCTTTGGCCTGCCTCATCAGTACCGGGCGGCCATTCCCGGCAGACGGCCCGAAGGCCGTTTCGGCGTCAGAAGCAGTATCCCTCTTCTCCAAGGGCCGATTCGGCCGAGAAAACGACCGACAGCCCACTTGCCCGCTGGCTAATAGTTTTCAGCGTGTATTCGCGGCCGTTGGTATAGCTACCAGCGAGGCGATACCGGAAATCGAAAACGCGGTCACCGCGTCGCCATGCCCGGACAAGACCGGCCTTCAGGGCGCGGTCATCGGGGAAAGTGTGGACTTTCCACGAGATGGTGTCGATGTAGTACGGATTGAACATAAGAATCCTCCTTTTGTGTTTGTCCTGATTTGTATAAGCCCACGCTTGGGGCAAAGTTAAGGGGGCAGAAAAATCTGGGTTTTCTGGTTTTTAACCCATGAGCGCCCACCCTTTCGGGTGGCCGGGCTTGCACCGGCGGCGCGTGAGCGTCGGCCTTGCGGGTCAATCATCCAGCCAAAAATGCAGGATGTCGGCGGGGACTCCTTCGGCCTCTGCCTGCTTTAGGATTTCGGACTTCAACTCGTCATACGTGCCGAGTTCGTCCCATGTGTCGGGTTCATCGCCCGGAACCGGGTCGGCCTCGGCGTAAAGCTCGATATCGCCCAGGTTCACGCTGTCCAAGTGGCACAACATAAAGTCGATGCCTTTGAGCGGGTCGTATCTCGATTCTCCGGCCTGGTAGAGCACCAGGGCCTTACCGTCCCGCACGTCCTCTGCGTAGAACTCGTCGTTTACTTTTTTCATGATTTTTTCCTCCTTCTTTTACGGTCCCGGCGGGCCGCTTTAAATCTGGAATTCCTCTCCGAACTTTTCTGCGTGGGCCTTCTCGTAGGCCTCGAAAAACTCCTGCTCGCTGCAGGGGGCCAGCTCTCGGTTGAGACCCTCTCTAATCTCGTCATCCATGAGGCTAACTGCAGCCTCAAAATCGATCTCCGTGCCGTTCTGGTTGATAACTTTCATCTTCTGTGTCCTCCGTTTGTGTTGTTTGCTTTCGTTGTTATTATAATACTACTCTAGCTCTACATTGTAAATAGGCAAATTGCACAAATATCAATTGAATATTTTGTAAAATTATACTTTGGCCCAAAGTTGGCCCGCTTGTGGCCTACGTTTAATCGTTGTTTACTGTACAATGGACGCAAAGAGAGGCGGGCGCAGATGGCATACAGGGCTTACAATCCAAACCCCGACGGCAAGCGCGTCGGAGACTGCACCGTGCGGGCAATTTCGGCAGCGACCGGAAAAAGTTGGGAAGAGGTGTACACGGGCCTTGCAATCGAGGGCTTTGCGCTGCATGATATGCCCTCTGCAAATCGCGTGTGGGGGAGCTACCTGCGGCGGCATGGATGGCAACGGCAGGCGATGCCGAGCACCTGCCCGGACTGCTACACCGTCGCGGACTTTGCGGCAGAGCATCCGGCAGGGGCGTACATCTTGGCCTTGCCCGCGCACGTCGTGGCCGTGATCGGCGGCGACTGGCTGGACACATGGGACAGCGGAGACGAGGCCCCTATCTACTACTGGGAGAGGTGAGCACATGGCTTTTGGCAATCCGTACAGCCCCGGCTATATGCCGGGATACTACCAGATGGGGCAGCAGATGCCGCCCCCGATGCCTGACCAGCTGGCACAGCTCCGGCAGGGCTACCAGCAGCCAGCACAGCAGCAGCCTACACCTATTATATGGGTGCAGGGCGAAGAAGGTGCGAAGGCTTACATGGTGGCCGCCGGGAACAGCGTCCTGCTGATGGACAGCGAGAGCAGCGTTTTTTACATCAAGTCAACGGACGCAAGCGGGATGCCGCAACCACTTCGGATTTTTGACTACACAGAGCGCGGCAAAATGGCCCCACAAAAAGCCGAAGCGGCGGATGGAAGATTTGTCACGCGCGAAGAGTTTGACGCACTGCGCGCCCGATTTGACGCACTGACGGCAGAAAAGCCGGGAAAGGGTGGAGACGATGGCAAACCCTCTGTATAACGCGCTTGGCGGCGGCAAAATGCCCGGCCCGATGGGCCAATTTGGACAAATGTTGCAGCAGTTCCAGCAATTCCGGCAGAGCTTTCAGGGCGACCCGAAGGCAGAAGTGCAAAAGCTGCTGCAATCCGGCAAGATGAGCCAGCAGCAGCTCAACCAGCTGCAGATGATGGCGCAGCAGTTTCAGCAATTCATCAAATAATTTTGCAAAATCGTGGCCGCGATTTTAATATTTTCAGCTTATTTTGACTGAATTTAACCAAATTTAATTAAATTGCGAAAGGAGATTTTATGAGCTTATCTTCTGACGGAACCGTGATGACCATGCCCGTGCAGCCTGCCAACTCCAACGGCGGCAATGGCTGGGGCTTCGGCGGTGATGGCGCATGGTGGATTATTATTTTGTTCCTGTTCGTTTTTTGCGGCTGGGGCGGCAATTGGGGCGGCAACGGCGCAGGCAATAACGGCGCTGGAGTGGTTGACGGTTACGTGCTTACGTCGGATTTTGCCAACATTGAGAGGAAAATCGACAACGTGAACAACGGCCTGTGCGATGGCTTTTATCAGCAGGCGCAGCTTATCAACGGCGTACAGCAGGGCATGAGCAACGGCTTTATGACGGCCGAAATCAGCCGTGCGAACCAGCAGGCCGCATTTATGCAGCAGCTCTTTGCCATGCAGATGCAGCAGCAAAATTGCTGCTGCGAGACCCGCTCGGCAATCCAGGGCGTGAATTACAACATGGCCACGCAGGCATGCGAGACACGGCAGGCGATCGGCACTGGCACCCGCGACATCATCGACAACCAAAACGGCAACACGCGGGCCATTTTGGACGCTCTGACGGCGCAGCGGATTGAGGCCAAAGATGCCAAGATCGCCGAGCAGAATCAGCAGCTTTTCGCTGCACAGCTGGCGGCAAGCCAGGCGGCGCAGAACAGCTATCTTATTCAGCAGCTGCGGCCTACACCTATCCCGGCTTACTCCTCGTGCAATCCCTGGGCGGCTGGGACTTATACCGGCTGCGGCACTGGCTGCGGCGGGTGTGGCTGCTAACATCATGTGAGCAACTGCCTACTTATATTATATAGTAGGCTGTTCAGCCCCTGGCTGATTTTGCAAAAGAGCGGCGGGGCAAAAGTCCCGCCGCTTGTGTTTTGAAAGGATGAGATTATGGCAGAATATACCAATTCGGCAATTGCGACTGTAGCCGCCGGGCAGAATGTCCCGCTTACCGAAACGGCGATGGCGGGCAAGGGCTGCATCGTGCACCGCGAAGGCGCGGGCATTGTGACTTTGCGCGGTATCACAAATCAATGCAAAGCGCGTTATAAGGTTAGTTTTGGCGCAAATATCGCCATCCCGGCGGGCGGCACGGTGGAAGCCATCACAGCGGCTCTTGCCATCAACGGGGAGCCTTTGACGAGCGCCACCGCGACCGTCACACCGGCAGCCGCCGAAAACTTTTTTAACATCTTCGTGGCGGCATTTATCGAGGTGCCGCGCGGGTGCTGCGTGACTGTGGCGGCCGAAAACACAAGCGCACAGGCAATTTTGTTCGCTAACTCGAACTTTATCGCAGAGCGCGTGAGCTGAAAGGGGAAAATATGGGCATGAAAGCACTTTATGATCTGCGGGATATGCTGTGCAGCGAGTTGGACGAAATCGCCCACAAGGGCGAGATGTCCGCTGGTGATCTCGAGACCGTGCACAAGCTGACCGACACCATCAAAAATATCGACAAAATCTCCATGCTGGAGAGTGACGGATACAGCCGGAGTGACGGCGGCGTGTGGCCGTCGCGCGGAAACTACGGGCGCGGCAGCAGCTATGCCCGGCGGGGCACTCACTATGTGCGCGGGCATTACAGCCGTGACGATGGGCGAGATGCCATGCTGCGCCGGGTGCAGGAGATGATGGACGACGCAGACGACAGCGACCGAGAGATTATCAGCCGCTGCTATGACGCACTGAAAAATGCCTGATGTAGGGGGTGGCGGCCGTGTTTGATATGCGAGAGGTAGAGGGCGCAATCGCGGAGCTGGAAAACGGCGAGCTCACTTACTCCCGCTGTGGCAAGCTGGCCGACCTCTACACCATCCGCCGGGAGCACATGGCACCAGAGACACAGCCGCCCGAAGCGGCAGTGCAGACGGCCAGAGAGGCCCCTGCGAGGGTGCGCGTGTCTGGCAGCAGTGACTTTATGCAGGCTGTCGCGCAAGTCGATTTCAGCGCGGCTCTGGACGTACTGGACGAGCTTATGAGCACACTTGAGATAGTAAATCCGAAGGCTTATAAGAGCGTCATGCGGCGGCTGGAAGGGCTGAAATAGCTACGACTTTTTTACGACCATTTGGGTAGAATACGACCTTTTTACGACCCAATAAATAGCAGCATTTTACAGTATTTAACAGTATTGACAAAGAGAAAACCACGACATAACGTTTTTTTGAAGCTATGTCGTGGTTTTTTTACTGGTGGGCCATGAGGGATTCGAACCCTTTACTTCCCACGTCAAAACGATGAATTTTAATTATTTACGACCTCCATACGACTATAATGTGCATTTAGCGTTTCCGCCGCCTCTTTCAGCGCCCACGATTTTGCCTCCGCGTACCACTTTTGCGTGGTGGCGATGTCCGCATGGCCCATCAAATCCTTTGCCACCTGCAAGCTAATGCCGCATTGCACAAGGACACTTGCAAATTCGTGCCGGAGCTGGTGGAGCGTAAAGTCTGGCGTGGGGATGGGCTTTCGCAGGCTCTTTCCGGATTTGAGAGCTTTCCCGGCGCTTTTTGTCTTGCCGCTATAATGCGCGCAGCCCAGCGCCTCGCAGTATTTTGCCCACGCATAGGAGTACTGAGCATTTGTAAGCGGCTGCTCGCCGCCGAAGATATATGCATCATCCGGCAGGCCGTCAATGCGGTTGCCCAGGGCTGCTGCAAGCGGGGCCAAAATCGGCACCTGCCGCACCGCGCATTCGGTCTTTGGCGGCTCTATCTGCGGGCGGTTAGAGTGCCACACCACCGATTTTGTCACGCTGATTTTTCCACCCGCCAAGTCCTTTTTTTGCAGCGCCAAAATTTCGCCCAGCCGCAAACCCGCATACATTGCAAAGGCAGCGCATAGGCCGAAGCCCTCCGTGTGCTCCTGCACCTTTAGCAGCTCTGCGTCTGTAGGCGTGTGCCTCTTTGTCTGTGGCAGCCCCTGCGGCAGCCGAAGCAAGTCGCACGGGTTTTTGTCGCCGTCCATGTGGGTGCACCAATATTGGTAAATGAGGGAGATTACAGATCGCTGATTTGCAATTGTTTTGTATGCTTTCCCCTGCGCAGCCATATGAGCCAGTTGCCGGTTTATGTCAGTTGTCGTGATTTCGTTCATCCCGTACCCAGAAAACCACATTTTTGCGTTATTTACAGCTCGTTTATATCCTCTTCGCGTACTGTACTTTAGCCGCTGCTCTTTATACTCCCAAAAAGCGTCCGCCACATCTTCAAAAAGTGGCCCTTTTTCGCGTAGTTCCGCCGCTTCCCGCACGGCTGCATCTATCTTCGCCTGCACCTCTTTGGCCGTGTGGCCGTAAAAGTGCATCTTTTTGCCGTTGATGGTGCGGGTGCGCTCTATCAGGCCGTCATTCCTTGTCTTTGGCCTTGCCATTTGCTTTCTCACCTCGCGTATTCGTTCCGGCCCAGGTGCGCCGCGCTCTTCCCGGCGGCATAGGCACTTTTGAGATTTTTCAGACACGGCGGGGCCGTCTCCGGCTCCACCAGTTCGCCTGTGCCTTCCTCGAGGGTGTAGTTGTCCAGTATCAGCCCGCACACGGCCGCCCGGCTGCGCATGGTGCAGTGCGCATTTGCCACATACTCGTCAAGCATAGAGGGCCAGTCACTCCCATGCGCCCCGAAGATCAAAAAGGCCAGCTTGTCCACTTCGCCCGGCGGGCAGTCCGCCAGGTACTTAAAAAGGCCGTTGCGGCGCTGCTCCACATCCGAGTGGCTGCCCTCAAAGTCCTCGTAAAGCTCCGGGTGTATCAGGCGCATGATGTCCCGGAAGCAGTTCATCCCCAGCACCCTGTACCACATCACAAACTCGTGCAAATCCGGCGTGGACGTGCCTTTCTCCCAGTTTCTCACGGTCTGCTTGCTGATATCCAGCATTTCGGCGATGCTTTCTTGGCTGCATCCTGCTTTTGTGCGCGTGTTGTACAAAAGAGCCGCGATTCGTTTGTCATTGTTCACAAAACTACCTCCTTTAAAAATCTTGTGGGTTAAAAAGCTATCACTTTTCGGCGTCATTTAGTACGTTTTGCTTTCTTTTTATGACAACATGCAAGTGTTATCATATACGCAAAGGATTGGTAAAAAGATGCCTGCAGGCTATTTTTCGAGTGGCTTTTTACCAGCACGATGCTACTGTATAAGCATGAGGTACGCACTATGCACGGACTACCAAGGCCCGCAAAGTCACATCACGGGCGGAAGAGACAAACCGGTGGAAAACGCACATACAAAGGACGGGCAACCACACCACTGCGTAGCTGCCCGATCACCTGACAGCCCTTGTCATCCGGCGGGGCAGCAGAAAGGAGTACATATGAGCAAGATTGATAAAAAACTGTTGGTACTTATCAAGTCAATGTAGTATAATATAGAAAGGGGAAATGCGTAATGACGCAAAACAAAAGCCCGGACATTGATTATTTGCGAAAATTATCATTAAAATACTTAAAGCAGCTCTCCACCAAAGAAGCTATTGATTTGTACATAGATATAAATAATAGGGGGCAAAATGAGGGACAAAATTGATATATATAACCTTTGTGATAGCAGCGATTATGATGCTCAAAGCAAAGAGGTCATTTCAAAGATTCTTGAAATTATTGAAGAATCCGGAATGAATTTTTTTGATGCACAAAATCTCCCGCTTGAACTTGACCGCGCGATTTCCGCCAGCATAATTGCGGCGCAGGGAAACACAGCGTTCCGCCCGTACAAGACCTTTAAGAGCCGAATTGATGATGCTCAATAAATGCAGTTACCGCACCCTTTGCAATCGTTTCAATCACAGTAAGAGACACATTGCCCACCGCTGATAAGGTGGGCTTTATTTTTTCCTGCCACGTTTGCTGGTTCGAAACTGATGCAATAAAGTCGTGACCTTTTGGCGTGATATACATAATATAAAAAAACTCTATCGTTCTGAGTTCTTTGTCTATTCGATATTCTGCCACG
>QRFC01000438.1_pt1 | contig 42172 bp, 80 predicted proteins | sample 1861061 | NCBI WGS metagenome assembly QRFC01 (sample SAMN09711282, study PRJNA482702) | Human gut metagenome, whole genome shotgun sequencing project.
CTCGATGCCACAGCCTGCCTCGATGCCACAGCCTGCCTCGATGCCACAGCCTGCCTCGATGCCACAGCCTGCCTCGATGCCACAGCCTGCCTCGATGCCTTCGCCTGCCTTGATGCCACAGCCTGCTTTGACGCCCCGGCCTGCTTTGATGCCACAGCCTGCCTCGATGCCTTCGCCTGCCTCGATGCTTCCGGAAACTTCTAGCCGTCCAGCAAAAATGATTGATTTTTCAGTGATCAGATCGCCGTCGACCTTCCGGACATCATCCGTCCTGCCGAATACGGAAAGTAGCCATGACCCGTAGCTGAAACCCTTCTCCGCGCAGCAGTCCAGCAAATCCTGATACTCTACGCCATCCGGATACTTTTCTTTCGGGAATTCTTTCAGAAAATCCCTGTATCCGGCTGCACATGCGCCTTTCTCCCGCAGGAGCTCCTTTGTAATTTTCATTTCATCCTCCTTAAATAATCTTCCTTGCCGAGTGGGGCTTTTCTGTTTGCTGCATAGCCCTTGCGTCTCTGAGCCCTTCGCAGCCCTGCCGCCGCTACGCATTGCTGGGCTTTACATTGCCTTTGCCTGTCGAAGCAAAGCGCGCGTTACTACGCCGTTGCCACGAATTGCATACCAAAGCCTTTGCTATGCGGAGCAGTCAATGCCACGCCATCGCTACGCTTTGCCGCACATTGCCGTTGCCGTTCAATGCCTGTCCTCGCCGATCGGAGCCATGCCTCTCCCTCGCGAAACTATGCGGTTCCACGCCTATCCGTTGCTCCTCTGCGCCTTTCGCGGCTTCTCCTCTGCGCTCGTAGCTTATCGATGCCTTCGCTGTGAATCGTGTTGCCCCCGTTGCGGCTCATTGCACTGCTTTGCTTTTCCGTTGCTGTGCCGCTCAGAGCCCCGCGCGGCTACGCCTTTGCCTGTCGTTGCCAGACCCAGCCGTGCCCTCGCACTTAATCGAGCACTTCGTAGGTGAACCGTCCTTTCCCGGAGTTCCGCCACTGGCCAATGCCTCTAAGCCGTCCGTAATCCAGCCATTCCAGGACGATATCCTTGTGCGCCTTTTCATCCAGCATCGTAATTTCAAACTCGATCGTGCTGCCCGCCGGAATCTCCTCCGAGTTCGCAAGCGCCACACGCTCGCCCTGCGGGGTCGGTGCTCTCAAAGGCCGCTGGCATTCGCCGATCTCGCCGCTGACCTGAATTGGGATGTGCCGCGGCTCGACGAAAATCAAACCGTCGATGATCTTCTTGTAAGCTTTCAAGCTCGAGCTCTTTGTCGTCTTGACTCTTGTCAGCATACCGCATGCGTCCTTGAAAAAGCCCTTGATCTGGTAGTCATACAGAACCGGGCACCCGTTCGCGCGGGGGAACACCGTCATTCCCTTGTCTGCCACCACGTCCGCACCCAAAGCCGCGATCTCGTCTTCGATGGTAGAAGCGTCCGGCGCTTTCGACGCGATGAAGTCCCGCGCCACATTCTCGTTGCTCGGCCACGTGCCAAGCACAGGCTCCAAAAATGTTAATCTTACTTTCATTTGCGTTTCCTTCCTTTTCACTTGTTAAATGTTTTTGCAAGCGCCCAAACCGGATACTTAGTAATCAAAAGAGTCCAAAAACTCCTCCCGCGTGATTCCAAGCCGCTTGCAAATTGCGATTGTCCCTTTCATCTGCTCCCCAAGCGGCTCTCGCATTCGCTTTGTCAGCGTCGTTTTGCTTGATACCCCGGCGAGTTTAAGCAGGTCGTCCAGTTTTACGTTTCTCTCCTTTACCCTCCCGTAAATCAGGCGGGACAGGTTCTTCGACGTATTGTCCCGGCCGAGCTTTACCGCTGGCATGTTATTCCTCCTTTTCCGTCTGAGCATCTTTTGCAAGGCTCAAGGTTTTTGCCCCAACGTTATCAGCCAAGCCAAGTTCTTTGATAAACAAAGCCACAGCCTTTGCTTCTCCTGTCGCATCGACGATTGCGTAGCTTCCTAAAATCTCAACTTTCGCTGAAACTATTCCCTGTTTGCACATTGTCAGCCCTCCTTCTCCTTGCGCTTCCTCGGCTTCTGTAACAGCGAGTCGACCGATACGCCGAAATAGTCTGCAACGAGCGATAGTTTTTCGACTGTCGGACTACAATCCGCCCATTTTGCAATCGTGCTATTGCCAAAGCCAAGTGTCTTTTCAAGTGCAGAAAGCGAAATATTGCGTGATGCGCAAAGTTTTTTGATGTTTTCTAAGAGCATTTTCTCCCTCCTTATTGACAAAGTTGCGAAAATGTTCTAAACTATCGTTGTCAGCAAAAGTAAACATTTCCGCTACAGGGGCAATTCCTTTGTGGCTGGCTTGTTGCACCTGTTTGTACTTTTCATTATACGAATATTTTCGTAATTGTCAAGATGTTTTTACGAATTTATTCGTAAATTTCTTAGAGGGCTATTCTATGTCAATACTCGGCAGAATCGGTGAACTTCGAAAGCAGCACGAAAAGCTTTCTATTAACAAGTTGGAGCAGGAATGCGGTCTTACACGAGGGTCAATGGCAAAGTGGGATGACCACGCGCCCAGTCCAGACAAAGTCAAAAAGGTTGCAGACTATTTCAATGTTTCTGTTGAGTACTTGCTTTACGGTGACCCGTCTGCGGGCATAAAAAAAGAGCGCCCCGCCGATGGCGAAGCGCCCGCTCAGGACACCCTTATTCAAGTTGTAAGAAACAGCAAAGACAGGGCTTTCCTGTTGAAAGTGATGGACGAAGTGAACAAGAGTATGCAGAAGTTGCAGTAAGGAGTTGCTATGAACCGATTACCGTCATTTGCAGATTTCCTATCCCAAATCAACATAGATTCGTTCTCTTACGATATAAACAGGTTTTCCACGGAGGACATCAAGCAGCCTACTGATATGTTCACAAACGAGCAGTATGCATTTTTGATGAAATCATACTCCGCTATGTCTCTCGCTCTTTTACAGAGCTACCATTCATGGCTGACTGAACAGCTTGAACAATTACATCAATAGGCATACGAACCGGGTCGTTCTTTGCGCTGTCTCTTATGGAAATCGTCTCCTCCAGCAGTTCGCTCAGAAGCTTATCGCGCATTTTCTCCGCTCTTAACAACTGCACAAGGCAATAAATGAAAGCCACGAGCACAGCGAGTATAAGTGCAATCATAATAATTTTCATTTCGTCAGTACCTCCCACTTTCAACATTGATAATACTGAGGATTCTTTTACATTCTTCGTTCGGAAGCTGCTTGATTTTTTCAATCAGTTCCGCCCTCAGTTCTTCGATGGGCGCAATTTTTTCACCCTTATTATAGCACATATCATCCTGAATACAAACCATTTTCCGCCGTCCTTTTCTTAACTTCCAAATTTTATTGTCTCTTTTTGTGTATATTTGCTCTTGAGGCTGTCGAACTCTGGTGGTAAAATCGTAGTATCAAAGCAAATATTCTACTATGAGGGAGTTTTACAATGAAAAGAATACTTCCGCTTTTTCTAGCTGTGCTTCTTATGACCGGCTGCACAGCAAAACCAACGAAGGGAGAACCAGAAAAAGCGAGTGACCAAGAAACAGTCACCGTTCCTGACGCAAAGGTTGACTATTCTCCAGACGCGCCGGAGCTCGCAGAACCGATTCTTCAGGAACAGCCCGAGGTTCCCATTTCAGATAAAACCGCGCAAACATATTTCGGCGATTCCACTGCATCCGATATCGCCCCCGCTGCGCCAGCCGCTCCGATCGAAGCATCTGAACCAACCGAACAGCCTGTTTCGGAAGCTATTGCTTCCCCGGCTGAGCCAATTACAGAAACAACGTCACAGAAATCATCCGGTGTATACGTTGGAAGTGTTGACTCGGATAAATACCATAATCCGAGTTGCCGCTTTGCAAAGGAAATACTCCCAATGAACGAAATCTGGTTCGATAGCGCGGAGGATGCACAGAATTCTGGGTATTCACCTTGCGGCAGCTGCCACCCTAAATAATACTATAGCGCAATGTTTACCCCCCCAAAAAAAGAAAAGAGGAAAATGAGATGGACACTGTAGAAAGACCCGTTCCAACCGAAAATCAAAAGTTTTGCAAATTTTGTGGCGCGATCATCGACAAGGACTGCGTAATTTGCCCGAAGTGTGGAAAGCAAGTCGAAGAATTAAAGTCCGCGCAGCCGAACGTCGTAATCAATAACACAAACACAAATGCGAACGTGAATACTATCCACGGGTATGGTCGTCCGAAGAACAAATGGGTTTCATTCTTCCTTTGCCTTTTCTTCGGTATGATCGGTGCACATAAATTCTATGAGGGCAAAGTCGGAGCAGGAATCCTGTATCTCCTCACACTTGGGTTGTGCGGGGTTGGATGGGTCATTGACACTATCGCAATCTTGCTGAAGCCGAATCCTTACTACGTCTAACTCATAAACTTGCTCTCCTGCCAGTCTTTGTGCTTCTCGCCTACATCTGAGACGCAGGCAAAGAGCATGGGTGCGCCCTTGATGTAGTCGAGGCTCAGACTGTGAACGTCCTTGAAAAGCGCCCCGTCTACGATGATGTTTACTTTCCCGTTTTCAAAGCGAATATTGATGCTCTGCATTTGGTGTACCTCCATATTTTAGAACGTTCGTTCAATAATTTCAATTTGGAATCTTCCACAAAGAACACCTTGCATTTTCTTCGTCCGGTAACCCTCGTAAGCGGCAATTATGGGACAGACTATTTTGTATAATGGAATGTTTAAGATCGCCCCACCGTCGCTCCACCGGCTGTGGGGCTTTTTCATGCGCCTGTAACCAGCATAGCAAAACGGTTGGAAATGTCCACCCTCAAATTGGTAAAACCATACCCATAGCAGAAGAATCAGCGAAATATATGTGAAAATGGAGGTATATCATGTCGGCAATTCAGGAACTCGCCCCATATATTTCTGCATATCAGTGGAACATCAAGCGGGCGAAAGAGGATCAGCATTACACCATCGACAGACTTGTCGAAGAATCCGGCGTTTCCAGATCGGCTGTAACGAAGCTCTGCGCTGGTACGCAGCAAGACCCAAAACTGTACAATTCTGCCGCGCTGTGCCGCGTTCTCGGGCTGTCGCTGGATGAGCTGTTCGGGCTAAAACAGCCTACCGACAGCCCAAGCGAACTACAGGAACGGAACCACAGGCTCGAACTCGAGAATGTCAGAGCGACCGCCGCAAACGAAATGCAGCGGGCGCAGATCAAAGCCACACACGCTATCTGCTACCTGTTGGTCTTTTTCTGTGCCATGCTTGCGTTTTCGCTGATCGTGTACCTTGTTATCGACTCGCAGATTACAGACGCTGGCATCATCCGGGACGGAAGGCTATCTGTAATGGCGTGGATATTTATCGCCCTGATTGTCGCGTCCATACTGGCCGTAGGCTTCACCATTCTTCGTATCGTCAAAAAGGAGACCCGCGATGAAAAAACTGAAAGTCCCAGAGGCTGAAAAACTGCCGTCTGGCTCTTACCGCTGCCGAGTGATGGTAAACGGGAAAGCGAAGTCGTTCACAGCAAGCACGAAGCGAGAAGCAGAGCAGGCGGCTTTAGAATACAAAATCGGTGTTCTTTCTTCCGAGGAGGCCAAACCGGAAATAACAATCCGCAAAGCAATTGACGAATACCTGGAATTCAAGAGCGGCACTCTTTCCCCAGCGTCTATTCGCGGGCACAGAATTAAGCAGCGGTGTTATCTTCAACCCATCATGGACGTTCCTTTGTCTAAGCTCTCTGTGAATGCTATACAGCAGGCAATCAACGCAGAAAAATGCAGCCCTAAGACCATCCGCGAAACATGGGCGCTGATACGTCCGGCTCTTAAACGATATGGCGTATCTTACGAAGTAGCACTTCCTGCTGTCCAATCAGACGAGCACGCTTTTTTGTCTGCGGAAGAAATTCCTGTATTTTTGAAAGCGGTTGAGGGGAGTAAGTATGAAATCGCGTTTCTTCTGGCCTTACACTCTCTGCGTGTGTCTGAAATCCTCGGTTTGCGTTGGGAAAACGTTGATCTGAAAAAGCAGACTATCACAGTTCGAGGAGCTACATTGTTCGACGAAAACAACAAACTGGTGAACAAAGTGTCTAACAAAAACCGTTCTTCGCGGCGGACTATTCCGATCATGATACCGAGGCTGTCGCAGCTGCTTTCAGACGCAGAAAAATCGAGTGATTTTGTCGTCGTTGCAAATCCGAACAGCATTCGCGCCGCGTCAAATAAAATATGCAAGGGCGCGAACCTGCCAGAAGTCGGGACACACGGTCTGCGGCATTCCTTCTGCTCCCTTGCGTATAAGCTAGGTATATCGGAAAAAGTCACGATGCAGCTAGGCGGATGGTCGGATTACGGAACTATGCGGAAGATATACACGCACGTTGCGCAGGCAGACATATCCGAGTCTGTGCAGCAAATGAAAACGTTCTTTTCTTGATTTTGCCACAACATTTGCCACGAAAATAAAAAGCCTAGTGTTTTCAATGTGTTTGAGGCTCGATTTGAGGGTTCGAATCTCTCCTTCCGCGCCAAAGAAGAAACCCTGTAATCTCAAGTGATTACAGGGTTTTCCTTTGTATATCAAGGCTTTCAGGCATTTCGAGCGTATCATTTATTTGCGATGCGTATCAATTATTTGACACGCAAAACACAATTTTGACACGCATTTTTGCCACGGAATTTGCCACGCTTTTTGCCTCGTCATAGGGACTTTATTTTTCTTAAAACAGAATCATATACCCTCCGGTTTACAAGTGAAAGCGTGTCCATGAGTTCATCAACGACCGTCCAAGCCTTTGCCGGGTCTTTCTCGGCTACCGCAAGCAAAAAATCGCTGTCCCCGTACTCGCCCACGGTAGCCGGTTCTGCGATCACAGGGGCGGGAGCGCCGGAGTAGTAACCCACAAACTTATCTCTGGCATTCTCCGCTCCCCGCATCTTGTCGCGTATCACATATAGGTTCGCCAGCTTGGCATAATTGGGATAGCTGGATTCTTCGTATTCCAGCCGTGCTATTTCCTTTCGGATTTCGGCCTCATCCAGCATGTCTGTCCCCCCTTATGCCCGGTCGATCTGCTCCATGCAGCGGCGGATAGCCTCGCGCGTCTTATCATCGTCTGCATCGCGCATCATATCTTCCAGCGTTTCGTGCATGTGTTCCCTCGCATCTGCGCGACTGTACCTGCCCATAGAATCCCGGCGGCGGCCACGGTACGAACTGCCGCGCCCATACATACCGCGCATATCGGCTTCCCACTCACCATCGCGGGAATAGCCGCCGTCCTCAAGCATTTCGATTTTGTAGGTGTTCTTGATGGAACTCGTCAGCTTCTGGATAGCGTCCAAGTCACCGGCGGACATTTCACGCTTGTCTGCGATTTCGTCCAGCTCTTTGCAGAGCATTTCCCGAAGATTTCTTAAATCATACATATTTCTTCCTCCCTTCACGATACGCGCTCGATGATCATATTGCTATTTGCAAAGCTGATCGCCTGTGCGCTGGTGTTCTTTGCTGCTACAGTCAAGCAGCAGCCGCGCGGAACTTCTACGAATGTTGAAACGTAGATGTTGAAATAGTTCTCAACAGCAGCCGGTGTCACGGTCGCTGTGGCACTGTTCAAAGCCTCTCCGTTGATGGCGAGCGCGGCGGTGATAGCTTCGACTGTCCCGCCTGTAGGAACGGCGATATTCGCGCCAAAGGATACGCGGAACCGCGCCTTACACTGCTGCGTAAGCCCACGAAGCGTAACAAGCCCGCTTCCGTCACGGTGGACGATACACGGTTTGCCACAAGCCGCCGTGGAAATTAGAGGGACGTTCTGCCCGGCGGAGACAGTTTGAATCCCAGATGATGTAAATTCAGCCATAAAATCATTCCTTTCTGCCTCGAATTCGAGGCAATTAAAATAGCGGCGGGACGATTGCCCCGCCGCGTTTCTCGAGTATCGGCAAGGAACCGATCATTTTCGTGACATCACGAAAAAGCTCTACGTTATGGAGTTAAGCGCAGTTGCCGCAGCCGTAGTTATAGCTGCTGTTGCAGCAGTACGGATTTGCGACCACATAGGCCGGGCTCGGGCTCGGGCGGAGCGTGGACACAAGGTAGTTGTTCTGCGCCGCCTGAGAAGCCGCCAGCTGCGCCGCAAAGAGCTGCTGATTCTGCTCGGCAATCTTGCTGTCCTTCGCTGCAAGCTCCTGCGCGGTCAGACGCTGGTCGATGCTACGGAAGCCGCAGTTCATTGCATCAATGATGTCCCGCGTCGTGTTCTGCACGGTGTTGCGAGTGTCGCAAGCCTGCGATGCCATATCATAGCGCACCTGCGCGATCGCCGCGCGGTTCTCGCAGCAGCAGTTCGCCGCCTGCATCTGCATCGCGTTAAGCTGCTGCATGAGCGCCGCCTGCTGATTGCAACGGGAAAGCTCCGCCTGAGAGAAGCCGGAAGTCACAGCCTGCGTTACACCGGCAAAGCCGTTAAGCATCCCCGTGTTCATCGCATAGAAGCCGTCGCAGACACCATTGTTCACGCTGTCAATCTTTCTTTCGATGTTCGAGAAGTCAGAGGCCAGAACATAGCCGTCAACAACGCCGCCGTTCCCTCCACGATTGCCAAAGCCGTTTCCGTTACCCCAGCCGCAGAAAATCGCGAGGAACAGGATAATGATCCACCAGCCATTACCGCCGCCCCATCCGTTGCCGCTGTCCGAGTTTGCCGGAACTACAGGCATGTTCATAGGAATACCATCGCCATTCAAACTCATAGTTTTCTCCTTTCGTAGATTTTGAAATTTATCTCAATCGTGGCCACGATTTTGACCGTTCACCTGTTCGGAATTTCCGAACTACTGCATCAACTGCTGAAACTGTCCAGCCATCTGCTGTAGCTGGTTCAACTGCTGCTGCGAGATTTTCCCAGACTGCACCAGCTTTTCAACTTCCGCCCTCGGGTCTCCCTGAAAACTCTGCTTGAACTGCTGAAACTGCCGCATCATATTTTGAAACTGTCCCATCATTCCGGGCATTTGCCCGCCGCCGAGCGCGTTAAACAGAGGATTCATTGTCTGCCTCCTTCACCTTTCTAACGGGCTTGACGCTCAGAGCCGCCACCTTTGCCGCCAGTTCGTCAAAGTCCTTGCGGGTCACGTATTCCACCATAGGAACTGTTTGTGGCGCTGTGGGGCTCACAGGGGCTGTAGAGCGCTCTACAAGGTCATACGTTGTCATTGCTGGTTTACCGCTTGCGTCGGCTTTCTTCACATACACAACCGGCGCATTCATATCCCAAAGCGTGACGGCGTTATTTGGCGCGACGATAAATTCGTTTGCCGCCTTTTCGTTCGGAACCCAGATGATAGACTGTCCCCCGCTCGGCTGCTGTGACTGAGGTTGCGGAGTCGGATACTGCATCGACGGCGCAGGCTGATACTGTGGACGCATCATTGGTTCCTGCATCATGGGCGGCTGATTGTAAATCGGCTGCTGATACACATAGGGCTGTTGTCCGAACATCATTTATCCTCCTTTTCCCAGTAGAACAGTGGGATTTCGTTCCCGGAATCCCAGCTATCGAAATACTTTCCGTCCTCTACGCACACGACGTGGCTTGATAGAGCGAGTACATACACACCGCGCGGATGGTCTCTTGCGAATTCCTCGACCGTATAGCAGTCCGGGCATGTGTTCGGCACAACGTTCCGGGTAAATCCCTGCTGCCGGAGGTACGCGCCCCAGACACTGTTCGCCGACGGCATGTCTCCCATCTTCAACCCTTGTAGGCAAAGCCCGACGTATGTTTCATCCCAGCTCTTGCCCGTCGCCTTTGAGATCGCCCGAACGGTACAGTCTCCGACCTGCTTGCCTTCCGGATTCGGATTGAAATAAGAAAAGCCCATACCGAACACTCCTTTGATGTGTCCAGTATGGGCTTTCCCGTATTTTTGTGTGCCTCAATTTTGCATCACTTTTGCTTATCTTGTCATCTCTTTAAAATACGCGAGGCTCCAAACGCCTTGCTGCTCGAGCGTGAGGCATTTGTCAAAGTTGTCGGTAAAGGTCTCGATGTCAATTTTGCCGTACTGTTCGGCGATTTCGCGGTCGATATCTTCCGTTGCCTTGCCCATCGCGTGGAGCTTGCGGACCATAATGGTCGCCCACTTGATGGGGAAACGCTGCGCATTGTCAATGTCGCTCTGGCTCCGTGTATTTGTGGCCTTGCGGCAAATCGCAAAGATCGTCGCCAGCGCCTGAATCTGCTCGGTTGTCATATCAGATACCTCCCTGTTTATATACTCACCAATCCAGCCCCGCAGGAGCTCATTGGGTGTTGCCCCGTCCTCTTTCGCTGCTGCCTTAAATTCTTCAGCAACCTCACGCCGCACTCTGGCGGCGACGTTTGTCATGTTTTCGGCCTGCCACTTTGCCGTGGCGCGTTTTTGTGCCTCAGTCGGCATAACACACCTCCTGCCGGGCGCAGAGGTCAGCCGCTTCGCGCGCCTCGCAGACGAGCGCGAAAGCGTCCACGCCGAGGACACCGGACGCGGAGGCAAGGATATCCGCAACCTCTTCGGGCGCGTCGATGGACGCGTCGCCCATCGTGCCATCGGCATAACGCCAATGGTAGCCGTCGGCAATGATGTCGACGTAGACGCGGCTGCCGAAGTCGCCGCACGACGAATCGTCGACCTCGACGGCGACGAGCTGACCGTTGATCTCGGCCACGAGGCCCCCGGCAAACTGCCAGTAGCCGCCGCCATTGTTAGCGGTGTCGGGGTTGTATGCGGGGTTGGTTGCCCAACCCCAAGCAGAAACAATGCTGATGCTCATGTGTGTCCCTCCTCTCAGCAAGGCATGGGGTCGTCGAGGTCCGCCGCGCGGCGCAAGGCTGCTTTTACAGCCTCAAGGTCGAAACTCTCAACGGGCTCCGAATTCGCAACCATCATCTCTGCCATGATATCGCCGGTTTCGTCCATGTAAACCTGCGCGTTCACGGCGTTAGCGAAGCGGGTCAGCAGATCGGCTCCGTCTTTATACGGTGCCATTTTCTTTTCGCGGTCTGCTCTAATCGCCGCGAATTCAGTTTCCGAGATAAACCCTTCGCACATAAACTTGTGCGCCGTTTCCACCTCCGCATAAATTCTACTTTCGACGGTGCTGAGTTTATTTGATGCGTAGTAAAGTTTCTTTGTATTGATGTTCTTGATTTCCATTGTTTGTTCCCTCCCGGCTTTCGCCTTGCTTTATCTTATGGCCTTATTATATAGTGTTAAACACTATATGTCAAGTACTTTTTTGCAAAAATACAAAAAAATAAGCGCCGATTCCTCGGCGCTTATCTCAGCTATACAGTTTGCTCGACGTATCCTTCATCCGTGCCACAATGCCCGGAAGCCGCCTCTGTACCGTAGCACGGCCAAGATACAATTCCGTAGCAACGTCAACCTGTGGGAGCTTATCCACAAAGTAGAGCTGCGCGATCTTTGCGTCTTCGCGGCCGAGATTCGATTGGTAAATAACCGTCTCCATATCCCGGCGCATCAGTCCGCCAAGCTCCGGCGGTAATTTGCATCTGGCTTGTGGAGCCATAGCCCCGCCCCCTTACTTCATCGCCTTTGCGAGCTTTTTGAGAAGATCGTCACCGTACTTGTATCCGGCGAGATAATCAATCGTGCCGTCGGTCAATCCTGCTTTCTGCCGGATGGTCTTCTTTGCTTCTTCAACCTCGGCGTCAACCTTCACGGTGTCGTACTCGACCCACGGGAGCTTGCCGTGCTTCTGCCAATTGCGGGCGTGGTATCCGGCTTTTGTGCCGATGTTCTGGACGGCGGTGATCTGTGCGCCGTTGTCCCAGATCGGGGTGCATTCGACCGCCAGCCCGTCACCGATGTACATACCCCAGTGGCCGGGCATCCAGAGGCCTTCGCCGGGGATGAGCTTGTCCCAGCCGGTGGCGGATACGTCCTTGCACTTTGCGATCATGCCGTCGGCGGAGACATCCGGGACGCTGTTCGATGCGTACTTCGCGCCGCCGTAGTAGGCGTTTTTGTTGCCGTCCCAGCCCCAGAGAATGCCCTTTGTCAGGTTCACGCAGTCAAAGCCATAGACAACTTTCCCGATGAGGCTGCGCAGATATGTGACCCTGCCGCCGGTGTACCAGTCCGGGTACTGGGCGGATTTTTCGTCAATGATCGTCTCGCCTACGGGGGAGCCGAAGCAGCCCCACATGTAGACGGTCTTGTAATTCTTCGCAACGTCAATGTGCCTGCGCACAAGCTCGGATGCTTTCATCATTTCTGTTCGCCCTCCTGCGGCGTACCCGCACTGTCAAGCACGTCCTGCGTCTTCTGGGACTGGGTCCCGAAATAAAACGCGATGATCACGGCGTAGATCGTCATAAAGTCCTGCGAGATATTACCGGCTACAGACACGTACGCAAACACACCCGTCAGGACCAGTGTGACCAGAGATTTGACGCTGAGTAAATTACCCAGCCGCTTTTTGATATTATCCATTATGTACCTCCATCGTCATTTGGTTTTGCAAATACTCTCTTGCACAGCAGGAGCAGCAGCTCCCCGCCGAACGCCGCCGCCGCGAAGATCAGCACGTCGGAGAGGTCGGACGGGCGGTCGAGGATGACCGCGACCGTCTTGACGACCACTGCCCACGCGAGCGTAAGCGTCAGGGCGTAAATGCAGTAGTAGACCAGCTCCCGCGCCATGCGCCCCTTCGTCTTCCGCTGCGGCTTTTTCTGCCCGTCCGCCATACTTCTAGCCTCCCAGCCCCGCCAGAGCCAGCGCGTAGCCGACTAGGCCCGCAACAATCGCCGTGATCACGGCTTTGATTAAGCCCTCCCAGCGGCTTGCCGGGACGTTCTGGAGGCGTTTGACGGCGGCGTCCATGCTGTCAACCTTGCTGTTCATGGTCTTCATCTGCTCTGCCATAACAGCCACAGACGTTGATAAGTCCAGCAAAGCTTTGTTATCGGTTTCCAAATCTCCGATGCGCCGCTCATTTCCCTTCGCAAGCTTTTCAACGGCAGTGATTCTATGTTCCATTTCTACTTCATTCATATGCGCTCCTTTCCAAACACATGGCAATACGTCAGCCCCAGTTTATGGAATAAGCCATTTGAACAGAATCAATTTGGTACGGTAAACCGAAGCCACTGACTGCCTCAAAAAAACGATCACCTAGACTCACTTTTTTGGTGATAGGATCATAACTGAGGCCATCTATAAAGGGTCCCATGGCAAAATACTGGCAAAATATACTTAATGAGTCGATGGCGTTATCACTATCAGATCCGGTATAAGCACACATTATCGAACTATACACGTCACTAATATCTACAGCAGGATCGCCTGGATCGTAAGCGCTACCATAGATGTACGCTACAAAAATAAAATACTTTCCAGTAACGGCGTTTGAGAGATCAATGTAGCCCGTATGGTTATCTCTATCTACAAAAAGAGAATCTGCATTGAATCCGCCTGTTATGATATTAACACTGCTTCCTTTAATACTGCTAATGGCCGCGACGAAGCCGTCTGGGTAGATAAGGGGCTCGGTCGTGCCGCCTTTGGCGCGGATAGCGTCCGCGACGGCGGTCAGGTCGGTGTTGTTGGTCAGGTATTCCATCAGAAGCTACCTCCGTTCGCGTCCGGCACGCTCGCTGCTGCCCACGCTCCAGCTACCACACGTAAGAATTTGCCGTTGTCTGCGGCTGTAACGCTTGGAAGCCCACTATTTTTATTCCATTTGTCCTTGTTATTCCTTACATCGCCGATGGCTTCATCGATTTGAGCGCCAGTGTATGCACTGTTGTAATGTTCTGCCATAATATCACTCCCTCATGCACAAAAATTCGTGTCCGTCAGCAGTAAGCATGACATCGGTTGTACCGTCCGTAATGAATCCATAATTATCATTCCAACTCCCGTCTTCCGCCTGCGCGAACAGGGAGATTCGATATGTGCCATCTCCAGAAAGTAAAAAATCGTCATATACGTCAAAGGTTCGGGATCTTCCCGCTGGGGTCTGGGAGAAGGACGCAATAAGCGCCCCTTTCCCTCTGCCCCAGTCCTCCCCGGACTTTGTAGCGCGGCACTCAAACGCCTGATACGCAATGTCCGAGGAGAATGAAACGGTGATCGAATCGAAGCCAGAGACTGCCGAAATTTTATTTCCGGTAATGGTAAACGTCAGCCCCGGCGCAGACATTACGCCACGCTCCATGTACCGGCGGCGTTCTTGACGAACACCTTGACAATCTTCGTGCCATCGCCGGAAGATGCTGCTGCAAGGTCTGTACCCTTGATGGTGACATTGATTGCCGTGGCCTTCTTGTAGCCACCCTTCGAGCCACTCGTATTTGCGGAGCCGCCAGTGGTCGGGATCTGCGTACCGGCGGTATTCAGGCTGCTGGAGTTCGGCACAACCTTAACCACGTATTCCTCAAAGTCAACGTCAGATACGAAGGAGAATGCGCAGGTATCAAAGCCAGAGACCTTCGAGATCTTGGTCTTGTCTGGGCCGGTGATCGTGACCACAGGAACAGCCGTGTTGACCGTGATCGATGCTGTAACTGCTGCCGACTCATTGCCGACATCGTCGCGGACCTTAATATGCACGGTCTTGAGTCCGTCGCCTTCAGCCAGAACCAGCGACTTCGACGCCGCGAAGGTTTCCCACGACGCCTTTTCCTCGGTCGCCGCCGCCTTCGTGCCCCAGATCTTCATCTGGTAGCCGGTCGTAGTGGCGTCTTCTACCGCGATGCTCGCCGTGACCGTATTGCTGGTTGCATACGTCGCGCCGTTGTTGAGCAGCAATGTAAGCCCAGACGGTGCTAACGTATCAAGAATTAGATTAAAAAAACTTGCCATGTGTTAAGCCCCTTTCGTTTCACTCAGTTCAATGTACAAAAATCCGCCTGGGCGGGTATAGATAACCTCTTCGCCGACGCAGACGGTCTTCATGCCCATCTCGCCAACAAATAATTCCTTGATCTGTTCTTCACCGATTGTAATCACGCCGTCACCCCCGTATCAGATACAGCGTCTTCTTGTCCTTCGCGGCAAGCGCGTCATATTCTGCACGGTCAATCGTCACAATCCGGTTGATGTCCGCCGAATACACATTTCCGCTGCCGCCACTCTGATAAACCACCTTCGCCGGGGCGATCTTCATCTTTATCTCCGGCTGGGAAAGCGTCATTTTAATCATATCCCGCCTCCTTCAAGAACTTTTTCGCGTCCGTCTGCACGATTTCAGCCGCCATCGGATTTCCGTCGCCATCCGTTAAGGCAAGCTGTAGCCTCACAGTGCTCGCTTGCAGCCGCATCGCGTCTTCGTACGGGATTTTTACCAACAGGTGCGTTTCGTCGACTACTGTAGGTTCGTACTGGAAGAAGGAACACCCCTGTCGCACATAGAACTCAATCTTCGTCGCTTTCGTCAGGTCAGTTCCCTCTACTTCCACCGATAAAGCGTTCGCGATTTTCTGAAACACTTAATCACCCCCTATGTTTTTGGGATTCCGACGACGTAATCCACCACGTAAGAGCCGGAAATCTTTGAAATCTTCACGCGGTCGCCAGCTTTGAACAAAATTGACGTGTTGCATTTATAATGCTTTTCGCTTGCCGCTGTGCTTCCGTCAAAAATCAGGCTCAAACCGTCGGAATACACCGCGCCGACCGTCGCAAGGTCAAATGTCGGTGCTGTTACCTTTTTTTCTTTCTGCTTCGATAAGCCCGGAATCATGCAATCACCGTCCTTTTCGCTGTGTGTTTCATCAACTCGCCCGCTCCAAGCGTGATGCTCCAAGCGGTTTCCTCATAAATTCCGCCGATATCCGGATGGTCGATGGAGATTGCGTCCCCGATACCGTGATTTCCCTCAGAAAATGTCTCGAAACTGATTGTTTTTACCGTCTGCTGCGACTCGCTCATCAGCCGGTTCGCGATGGTCTGCAATTCTTCCTGAGATGCAACATTGTCGACCTTCGTCACCTGAACGATTCGCATATTCCGCTTGAATGTTGAGGTCGCGGACGACGGCGATTCGTTGACTGCCGTCGCCACAAGTGCCTCTTCCAAGTCCGGATTCGAGCAGACGCACACAAAAACATTCGGCGTGGAAAAGATGTCCGTTTCCTCCGAAGCGTCTGCCGAAATCGGTCTCAGAATCTCCGTCTCGCCGTATCGGTGCTTGATGTTTGCCGCAATCGCCTGTGTATACGGCTCTATATGGGCGATACCCTGCACGTCGAACCACACAGGCTTGTAGTTGATCTCCGCCAGAAGGTCATTGCAGATCGTCAGATAATCTGTTCCGATCTCCCAGTCCTCGCGGTCTGTGGCAAGCGTTGCCGCAGAAGCTGTCGTGATAGCCAGTGCCACGCCGCACGTTGTCAAAATCTGCTGAACGACCGTCAAGTAAGATGTGCCCTTTGCATAATGCACCCTCGTCTGCGTTTTGTTGCTTTTTAGCAGCCAGCACCGGTCATACGCCTCTACCTTGACCGTCTTTCCGTATTTTGTGACCGCTTTGGTCACCGTCGCGGCGCGGAACACCCCAAGGGGATATTCCGTGCCGTCCACGGTCAAAATCGGCTGAATTTCGTCTGACAGCAGGTCGACAATGGGATTCACATAGAACTCGCCGGAAAAGCTCGACTTGATCTCGCCGGACGCATCGAAATAAACCGTTGGGTCATTTCCAGCTGCCCACGAAAGCGCCGATACCTCGCCGCCCTTTCGTAAAACCGCCACGCGGTAGGATACGTCACGAATCAATGTCGATCACCTCCGCGTAGTCGATCTGCTGAATTGAGAAGTTGACGACGGATTTGTCCGGGTTCACTCTCGACGTGTCGCTTGTCTCGTTCAAGTATCCGATGACCATCTCGCCGGACTGCGTTTTCAGGCACACCAATTCGCCAATCAGCGCGTCAAATCCCGCTTTGTCTTCGCCCGGAAGGAAAACCGCCGTGCCGCCGACCTTCTTTGTCACAAACTCGCTTCTTTCCGCGTGCGGGTACGTGCTGCCATACATGTAAATGTACTGAATGTCGCGGCTGATCGCGTTCTGCACCGGCTGATTCTTGAGTCCGCAATGCTTGAGCGTCACTTTCTTCCCGGACGCGATGCCGTAGAGCGTCACATACTGTCCGGTCGTGATCGTTGCCGTGACCGCGCTAGACAGGCCGTAGTTGCTCGAATCTGCGTAGCAGCCGCGCACCTGGTACGTTGTGCTGCCGGAGGACAGCTCGTCGGTGTACAGCGTCTGCGTGAGCTTCGCGATGGGCTTGCCGTTTCGGTACACAAGGTAAAAATCGTAGATGCCGGAGGTCTGCCAGCTTAAGTCCGCGACGCTGGAGGCTTGCACGGTCAGCGTGATACTCGCGCCCGGCGTGTTCGTCACAGGCAGCGCCGCCGCGCCCCAGTCGGACCACATGCCGTACTGATTCTGCACGCGCACGCGCACCGTGTGGCTGCCGTCCGCGAGATATGCTGGGCTTGTCCAGCTTTTCTCCGTGCCGTAATGCGTGCCGCCCGATGGCTTGCCGTCCAGCTCCACCTGATACGCTTCCTGCTCAGAGGTCTGCCAGCTGATGGACGGGCGCGGGCCGGTAGACTTGATCTGGATGCTCGGAGGCGTTGGCGCGGCGATGACCACGATCTGCGCCGCATCGCTCCACGCGCCCGCAACACCGTCTGCGTTGTAGGTGCGCACGCGCCAGTATTTGATGCTGGAAGTTAGCGTCCCGGCAGGACACGTCCACTGCCGCGCAGCGCCGGTGACGGTTGCAAGCGTCGTCCATGTGCTGCCGTCGGTGCTCTTTTGCAGGTCTGCCTTGCTCTGCGCCGTTCCGGTTGAGATCGAGTGCTGCCACTGGAACAGTACGTCCTTTGAGCCGTCAATCACCGTGTCGACCGGGCTCAGAGGCGCGGCGGTCGGCGTTGCGTCGGCGGTCGAAATTGTCACCCAGTTGGACGTTGTGACCACGCCGCTGTTTGCCGTGACGGCTACCTGCCACTGGATGCTCGTCGTGCCAGCGAAGGTGTTGGCAGGCACCGTGACGCTCTGCGTGTTGCCGGAGACATTAATCGTGTGGATCGTCCCGCTTGTTCCGGAGCGCCAGCGGAAGACGGCAGAGGCTTGTTTGAGCTCAGCAAGGCAAAGTTCCGGGTCTGATGCCAGCCATCCAAAAACATTTTGTTCCGTTTTTATAATGGCACCATCCGATGGGGAAAGACTTTCAACATTCAAGCCGCAAACAAATGAATCGTCAACGCTTGTCGTCAAATACGGCCTGTCCGTTCCTGTTGTCGCTAACTCCACCCATCCTGTTCCAATCGATAGTGGCGTTATGTCTACACCGAACCGGACTTCATTTGGGAAGTATATGGTTCTGCCCGATTCCGTGGTTGGCATATCTGCTGCATTAAAACTATATCCTGCGTTGGTCTTTGTTGTTTCTTGCCGAGTTTCATACGTAATCGTATTTTCGTCAAAAGTGGTCTCCAGTGCATATGCCCTTGCAAAATAAGTTGCTGTGCTAGATTTTGCGTCTGTCGCGCAAAGGTATAGCCGCAACTCCTTTGAAATGAGTTTTTTATACTCGTCACCATTTGACGGCAATGCAAACTTCACATACAATCTATCGTTTTGTTCTAGTTTGGCCGGGGATGATGTATGGTCGTTGACTTTTTGCGATGCATATTTAAGCAGCGCAAATGCGCTTGCGCGCAAAGTTATTGACGTAGCCACCTCACGTCACCCCCATTCTGGCCACTCGTCTCTGGTTTTTCATGCGGCGGATGAAATCGTCGATCTCGCGGATTTCGTTCGCCTGCACGATAAAGTTGTAGGTATCACCGCCAGAGAGGCTGCGCCCTTCCTGATTGGTGCCGATGAAGTTTTCGCTTCTCATGCAGATACCCCCATCCGCGAAGTCAAACGCTCATTTTCTGTGATTCGGATGATGTCATTAAACTGCTTCACCCGGTCGGCATTGATGTTGTAGTAATTGTTCGTCGTGCCAGCTCCGGCGAGTGCCGGAAGATGCCCGAAGGAAGACATTCCAAATGTCATCGTGCCGAAATCGAGTTGGCTTTGAATTCCGCGCTTGACATTTGAGAATTCCTTGTCAAAGCCCTGTCCGAGTCCTTCCGCCATATATCCGCCAATACCGGCGAAAACCTTAGACGGGGACGCGATGCCGAGGAAGCTTTTCACACCGTCCACAAGCCCCGTGAAGACGTTTTCAACCGTCTGCTTGAAACTGTTCCACATATTCACGAAACCGTTTTTAATGCCCTCGACAATGTTCTTGCCGATGCTCCCCCAGTCAAACGAAAGGAATGTGTCCACGATAGACCGAATCAACTGTGGAATGACCATAACGATATCCGGAATCGCTTCAATCAAGCCAGTTGCCAGAGCCGCAATGATTTTGGGGCCTGCCATGATGATCTCCGGCAGATTGTCGATAATGCCCTGCACGATGCCAAGAATCAAGTTCGGAATCGCCGCCACCAATTCCGGAATCGCCTTGATAAGCCCATCTGCAAGCGCCATCGTGATTTCCACGCCCGCCTCAAGAATTTTCGGCATATTTGCGACGATTGCCGTGACGAGGTTTGCGATAACGTCCGGAACTGCTGCAATCAGTTTTGGAGTCGCATCTACAAGCCCATCAACAAGAGCCAGAATGATAGCAAGCGCTGCATCAATCAGGTTCCCGAGGTTTTCCGGGCTGGTCAAAACCTCTACGATTTCAATAATCGCATCCGTTGCGGCGGGAATCAGCTGCGGGAGCGCGTCTGCAATACCCTGTGCAAGCGATACAATGACATCAATGCCAGTCTGTGTGATCTGCGGCAAAAGCTCAATGAGAGCCGGAACGAGTGTGTTGATGACCGTCGGAGCAACGTCCGCCAAAACAGACAGCACAGACGGCAGAGCCGCCATAAGACCGGTTACAAGGTTCGTAGCGCCTTCTACAAGAGACGGCAGTACCGTTCCCAGAATCGCCGGTAACTGTTCGCTTACCGTTCCGATAAGGGATGTTGTCGCTTCGACGATACGCGGCAAAAGCTCCTGAATCCGTGGAATCAGATTGTTCCCAGCGATTACCACAGAATCCGTAAAGTTCCCGACCAAAACGCCCAAATCTTGGTCAGGGTCTGCCATGCCTGTCACAAGATTCTGCCAAGAGGCTTTCATTTGCCCAAAAGAGCCTTGAATCGTTTCGCCTGCTTCTTTTGCCGTTGTTCCCGTAATACCTAAGTTCTCTTGTACGGCATGGATTGCTGTGACAATATCTGCAAAACTGTCGATGCTCAAGGAGCCGACCTTCAGCCCATCTAATTGTTCAGCGTCCGCAAGCAGGCGCTGCATTTCTTCTTTCGTGCCGCCGTATCCAAGTTTCAGGTTGTCCAACATGGTATAGTTCTGTTTTGCAAAACCCTGATACGCGTTCTGGATGGATTCCATACTGGTACCCATCTTGTTTGCGTTATCTGCCATATCTGTAACAGCCGTGTTGGCAAACGCCGCAGCCTGATAGGAATAATCGCCCAAGCTGGAAATCAAGCTTGCCGCAAAGCTCGTCGTGGTCTCCATGTACTCATTGACGCTCAAGCCAGCCGTCTTATAGGCGTTGTTCGCGTACTCCATGAGTTTTTCAGACTGATCGCCGTAATGTGCCAAAGATTCTTCGGCTTCTTCCATGCTCACTCCGAACATATCCACAAAATGCTGCGCGTCCACGTTCGCATTTCCGAAAAGCGTCTCCACGCCGCCGACAAGCTGTTCATAGTCAGCGTAAGCGGCAACCGCTTTTGTCCCGAGCGCTCCGATTGCAGTAGCGCCAGCTGCGACACCCGCAACAGCTACTTTCCCAGCCGTCGCAAGCCCGGATTTCAGTTTTTCCCCGAGTCCGGATGTTTTTTGCCCAACTTCATCAATGCCTTTATTCGCTTCGGTCGTATCCGCACCGATTTTTACAAAAAGTTCAAATAGATTCATCTTTCACCACCAGTCCGCACCGCTTAACAACCTCGGCGGTGATTTCTTCGCAGGTTCGGTTGTCCTGCGGCTTCGGGTCTATCAGGTCGGAATATTTCGCCTGAACAAAGCTGCCGCCCGCGAATTTCGCTGTATTTTCCGTCATTGTGCGCAAACACTCCGCCGTATAAATACGGAAGGCTGATTCCTCCTGCTGCCGCTTTACCAAAATCGGCAAAAGGCGAATCAGCCCTCCCACGCTTATCTTTGGAGCTGCCAGAAGCGCAAGCGTTACGCTTTCGCCTCCGACGCGCACGATTTGAAAAAATCTAGCATATCTTTGTCCCTGACGATCTCCTGAATCTGCCGCATGGTCTTGATAATACTCTGCTTTTTGATCGCCTCGACGGTCGTTTCGTTGACCGCAGCCAGAATACCGAGTGTGTCCTCTCTGTGCTTTTTCAGGATCAGCGGAATCCACTGTCCGATCTTCTGCGCACCGATCGCGTACCGTTCTCCCGCCGTCTGCGGCTTCTCCGCGTCGATCTGTGCTTTCAGACTCTCCCGAAGCTCATCGTCAGTCAGGATGTTGAGCGCGTACACGCTGACCTCGCAAAGAACGTCAGCCGCCCTATCCGTGCTAAGTTCCGAAAATTTCATACTTTCTTCTCCTTACGTTTCAGCCGTACCTGCTTTGATATAAACCTCATACGGCACAACGTCCTGCTTCGACATCGAATAGTGCGCCGTGTACTCAAACGCCATCTGCCCCTTGTTTTTGTCCGCTGTTTTCAGCTGGAATCCGCCGGTCGACAGCGCGTTCATAAGACGAATAGCAATGAAGCCACCGTTTGTCGCACCGTTCTTGTCGGAATAATCACCCACAAGCCAGATGTCTGCAAAGTCAGCCGTCGAAAGATCGCGCCGAGGAACAACCTTCGTCGTATCTGTGCCGTCGATGTCAGCCGCCGCCATGAGAGATTTCGCGGATGCAGTCGTAGCCGTTACGTATGTACCAGCAAGCTTCACTTCGACATCGTCCATCCGCTTCATTTCCATTGTGTTCTTGGGGCAATTGTCCACATCCGAGCCGTAGTCAGAATACGTTGGTGTCGCGGAAAACGTAACGCCGCCGGTAGTTGCGCCGATCTGGTTCTCCGGTTCAAACGTTCCGGTTGCAGGCGTAAATTCGCTCAAAACAACGCCAGCGTTGATTTGCAGCTGCTTAAACGTATCCGCCGGAATTTTTGTAAATTTCGCCATGAAATCAGTCCTTTCAGTTCGCGGTAATGTATTCGACCGTTACGTTCAAATACCGCCGCTTGATGTATTTGTCGGAATCGTCCGCAATGTTCTGACACCACGGCGCTCCGCGCTTAATCCAAATTGCGCCGCCGTCGCACGGAACGAGCACGCCGCCCAAGCCGATCGCGTCCGAAATTTCCTGCGCTTTGGCATTCGGTTCGGCTTCCTTTTCCGTGTAGTACCACAGATTCACCGTAAGCCCGATTTCTCCGCTGTCCCACGCGCCTGTAATAAGCTCATACGTGAGCCACGGGAAAACAGCATCGTCCGGCACGCTGGACGTCGAATAGGCTGTCAGGAACTGCGAAAACCATTCTTGTAGAGCCTGTCCTTTTGTCATGCCGGTAACGCCTTCTTTTCTGCCGTGAAATACTTGAGATCGAAGCTGGCCGAGCGTGGGGTTTTCTTTGCCATCGGCTCCGATGTTACACGGTACGTCTCGCCGGTCGTTTTATCCCGGAAGAAGTCGTTATACTCAATCGGAACGCTTTGCTGAACCAGAACCGAGTAAACGCTTGTAACGCCCTCTTTTTCGGCCCTTCTGGCCTCCATCGACGTATCAAGTGCCTGATAGTTGTAAAACTCTGCGCCTTCCGCCCACGTCGTGATATAGCCGCTCTCGCCGTCCGGAACACGGCTTTTATCCAAGAGGACACACGGTCTTGCAAAATCGTCAAGTAAGCTCATATCTTCCTCCATTGGTTCAGGCGCGACTTAAAAACAGACTGCCATGTTACCATTCCAGCGCCGGTTGCAGACCCGCTCGTCGTTTTCGAATAGCTGTACCCGCCGAAACTCTCCGACGTGTACGGGCTCGCGGCGATGTCTCCGTTCTTTTCCTGCCACGCCTTGATTTCCTCTCCCAAGCAGAGAAGTGCGGGAGGAACAGACATCGGCCAGATAGAGCCGTCAAATGTCTCGTCTGCCATCGCGTAATCCGGGTATTGGTGAACTCCGTCGTTGAAAACAGAGCCCACCACACGGAAAAACTGTCCGTTTTGCAAAAACGACAGTGTGATGCTGCCGTTTTCGACCGTGTACGTGCCACTGATTCTGTCAGTTTCAAACCAGTTCCGAAGCACGCCACATAATTCAGTCAGCATCACACCGCCACCTCCATTACTTCGCCGTTACTGTAGCGTTACCGGCCTTCTGCGCCTTGTAAGTCGCGTCAGCCTCAACGACTGTGATCTTCTTGCCCGTCGCTGCCGTGACATCGGACTTGCCGTCCCACGTCGACCACGTTCTGACGTTCTGACCGTAGGTAACCGTCTCAGCCGACTCGCCTACCTTGTACTTGTAGACATTCCCAGACGTTTCCTTCGCCGGGTTGACTGTGATCTTCGTGTCGCCGGTTGCGGTTCCGGCTGCCGAAGTAACGGTCAGCGTGCCGAGCGACGGAGTCTCGTCGATGTCAGCAACGGCAATGCCGTCCTGATACTCCGCGAACAGGGTCATACCCATGATTGCAAAGGACTCGGAGACCGCCGTGGAGTAGTTGCCCTGCACGTGGAAACCAACCAGGTTCGTTTCGCCATCAGTCCTGTAGTCAAGACCAGCACGGGCGAAATCGCTGTCAGCCGGGTCGATGTAGTACAGGACGATGTTCTCAACCGGAGTCGCAATGACACGACCGCGCTTGATTTCTTCGTCAGACAGCAGGAACACGGTGCTGTAGCCCATGAAGTTCTTGATGTACTGGAAGCCGAACTCAGTCTGGATGGTGATATCGGCGCCGCCGAGGTAGTCATACAAGTCCATGACGTTCACAAAGCCGACAACGTTTGTCGCTGTTCTGTGCATCTGCTTGAACTTGTTGATAACAGCGCCTTTCGCCATCGCAAGCGCACGCTGCCAGTTGGTTTCGCTGACGCTCAGAAGACCGGTATTCAGGTAGTCGTAGAACCGGTTCGTGACGTTGGTCTGAAGCTCATACAGGAAAGCTTCGTCGGTCATCGCGACTGCGACGTCATATCCGTATTCCTTGATTGCCTCGATAGAGACCGCCTTCGCGTACTTTTCGACGTTGATGTTCGCATAGTCCTTCTCGATGACAGTCGCTTTGGAGTAGGGGATCTCTTCGCCCTCGCCGACGCTCTGCGCAAGCGTGACGCTCGCAGTCTTGGATTTCAGAACGGTACCCGGCTGCTTTTTGATGGGGCGCATAATGCCGAGAATGTCGCGCAGGTGCTGCCAGTTCCGCGCAAAGCGGGTTACAAAATCGATTTCACGAGCGGTTACCTGAACGTCGCTCGTCATGGTCAGGTTGTTTTTTGCTGCCATATTATTCTTCCTTTCCGAACAAATTGAGATTTGCGGCAATTGCTGCCTGCCGTTCAGACGCGTCCCTGATTTTGAAGATGTCGTCCCGGCTCATAGCGCCGCCGTTGTTTGTGGGCGGGTCTTTGGTGTCCGCGCCCTTCTGTTTCGTGGTAACAACGAAATCTGCCCACTCTTCCTTGATGGACTTCTTCAAATCATCGGCGTTCTTGATCTTGCCGTCTTCCAATTCAACCGAGGAAAGATCAGTGACCTTCAAAACAGAATCGATGCGCTTTTCGCTGATACCAGCAGACTTCAAAAGTTCCCGATACGCGGATTCTTTCGCGCTTTTTGTTTCCTTCTGCATCTGCTCTCTTTTGTAGTCGTCAAATTCCTTTTTGACCTTGTCGTGCTTATCCTTCCAGCCATCGTCGCCTTTGGATTTTAGGTTTTCCAACTCCGCCTGTACTCCGGGGAGCTTTTCAGCGTCTGCCTTATACCGCGCGAGATCGCTTTTCAGCCCGTCTACGGTATCGGTGTGCGCCTCAATGATCGTGTCCATCTGCTCTTCCGTCAGCCCCATTCCCTTTAGGAGCTTCCTTGTTAATGCCATGTTCTATCTCCCTTTCCCTTGTCGGCGGTTCTTTGCCGCGACAGAACAAAAAATGTGGTAACAGTCGTTTCTTCACTGTTACCACATTTATACCGCATATTTTAGGCTCTCTTACGCAAACTTTCAGCCATTTTTCAATTCATCCTCTACGATCTGCCGGTATTCGGATGCATGGTCAGCCGCTGCGGGCTTCAAATACGGCTGTGCTTTATTGCCCGCCGTCCAGTGCCAGTTCCCCTTTGCGTCCTGATACGCCCACGGCGTAGGTCTCCCGCCCGGATAATACTTTCCGGTTCCGAGTTCGACGTATGCGGCATATTCCGTGTCACTTCCGACGTATGCCGCTGGCTCTTCTTCATCTACACGGTGCGTGATGCTGTTCCTCAGATTTCCGGTATCGACCGGGCAAAGCCTCTTTGCATACTTTTCAGCCGTCATGCCGATCTTTTCGATGGCACGAATCAGCGCGTCGTGCATAGCGGACTTCACTTCTTCGGAATTGTCGATAAATTCAACGCTCATTCTCACTATCCTCCCATAATGCAAGAAAGAGGGCTATCCGAAGACAGCCCTCAAAAGAATGTTGGTTCTCTGGCGGGTGTGCCTGTCCCCGCATCTCTTGCTAACCTTCCTTGTAAGCTTGATAGACTTCCGAGAAAGGTGTGTAGCGACACTAAATCTCTACCTCAGAGAACCATTCTATTCTACTTCAAGTATAGCCCCGTTATTCTGATTTGTAAAGTATTTTTTTGTTTCTCAAATACTTTTTAAATTTTTTCTCGCTAACCTTCAAAAATGTAATAATAGAATTCTTTTTGTATTCTTCATCGCCTATTACCGCAAGTTTTAAGATCAATCGAAAATGTTCATTGGATTCTATAAACTCATGTAATATAACTGCCGTGTTTGGGACTGGATCATCGAGGATATATTGCGGTTTTTCCAGCATCTCTCCCATGTAGTGTGCATAACGCTCATAGTCATTCGGATGGTGATCCATAATATGCTTTATTCGCTCATCCGATATAATCACTTCATCGGTTCGTATGGTGGAAGACACCAAGCTATATTTATCTCTATCGATTCGACCAATCGTTTGCACACCTTCGCCGCCCTTGCCAAGTTTCCCCTTTATTGTAGCAGAATCTACGGCGTTTGCAACTTTATTTATTTTTTGCTTCCACCCCGCCCACTCGGCATAAGTCATATTTTCAATCAGTCCATTTTGCCCTGTCTCTGGATTTCTGGCGCGGCGCTGTCCTCTGGACGTGTCAATTCCCTCTATCACAGATACCAGCGTGCAGCGGCAGTTGTATATTTCTTCCGGTCTACCTTGCGGGTCTCCCGGGAAACGGCAACCATTAGAAAACTTCTTGTCGTTGTCCACGACCTCGCCATCGAGCATCGCGTGAGAATGTCGCGTTCTTCCGTCAAGTGTCGCCATCCACTCTTTGCGGCATTTAATGCCCATCTTTTCAGCCGCAAAGTAAGAATCCATCCGTCCGGCGTTCTGCGCACCCGTGACTGCCGTTCGAGCTGTCCGGATAGCGGAATCGCGGTTCATAGTGATGATTCTGGTTTGCAGGTCATCCGCCATGTGCTTAATACTCTTCCCCTGCAAAATGGAGCTTGTGACGCTGGCTGTGATCTGCTTTTTCCCCCATGCAAGATCAATGCCGCGTTTTAACGCTCTTTTCGGCGGGTAATACGGCATAAGCTCCGGCTGTTTCACAATCAAGCGCTTTACAGTCTGTTCGTCCCATAAGTCAAATCCGACATCGCCGGTCACTTGTTCAATGGTGTACGCCGCGAAATTCCGATTCAAACTGTAAATTCCCGGCGTTGCATCGTTGACATACGCAACAGCAGCAGCGTTTGCATTTGTCATGCGCTCTGCGACCTTATCCCGTAGCGCCTCAAAGCGCTTTCCACGCCCGATCTGCGCAAGCCTCCATTGCTTGTATTGTTCCTCGGTGATATCGCCAGCGTCCAGCCGTGCCTTTTCGGAAGCGTCACGATCTGCGAACTTTGCGAAATACTCCTTGATGATATCTGTCAGACCGTCATACGCTTCTTTGTAAGAATCATATATCCGCTTTTCGAGCGCCTTTAACTCTTTTTCGGTGAGATCGTATCCCTTATCAGGTCTCATCGTTCACCATCTCCGGCGGCTCGAAGCTGCGCTCAATATCCTCTGCCGCTTTTCTCTTCAGAATTTCGGCAACTTCTTCCTGCGTCAGCCACGGGAGCTTGTTCAAAATTGTCTCATCATCGAGGTAGTTTGCCGCAAGAAGCACCATCTGCGTTTGTTCCAGCTGATTTGTTACCTTTGAGCGAGTAAAAGATGGCTCATCCTCAATCCCAACGATTTTGAAAAGCGCCTGTAAGAAATCAATTACGCAGTATTCAAATTGATCGACCTTGTTATCCATCGACTGATATGCCGCAGTGATCTCCGTCGCTGTTTTCTGCCCGCCTTGTAGTTTTGTAACGTCCAACATCTGAAAATCTCGGTACAGATCGTCGCTGATTCTGGAAAGAAGCGCTTCCCGAGCTTCAACCGGGATTGTGAGCGTATGAGCCTCTGCCTTCGCGCCGTCATCGTCCACAAGACCTACGCCAATTCGCCGCATAGACTCCTTGAACCTTGCCATGTCGATCTCATCCATGCCTCCAGCGTTGGAAATCGTCCAATAGATGATCGACGCTTCGTCAACCGTATTTGCAAAGCCGGATTTGATCAAATCGTAGCAGTCGATTGCTTCACGCTGTCCGACTAGCTCAGACTGCTTTGCGCGGTTCCCGTACATAGGAATAATAGGGAATCCCGGATAATTCTGATACGCCAGAAGTTCAGTCCCGTCAATCTCAGAAGTCGATTCCACAGCCACATAGCCTCGCTTCGGCTCCAAGATCATCATTTCTTCCCCGCTCCGTCGGATGTACTGTGTAAATCCGTCAGGTTCGAAGAGGGTAGCACGCAGCGGCTTGCTTGTGCATACTTGCCAGAAACGAATGCCCGACCGAAGCGCTCCGTTTTCCTCATCCAGAAGTGGAACAAATTCTGTCACATCAAACACTTCAAGGTGATCGAGATTCCAGAAACCATAGGAAACGCCGCCGACAAGCGCGTCGTGTGCTGCGTCTTGGAGCCGTGTGTCAAACCCAGCGCCCAACTTCGTTTTGTTTTCCTCTTTTTTCAGTGTCACGCCGTTTCCAAGCAAATACTGCGTTTCCTGCGTGATGAAATTTGCGAAGAAATTGCTCCTAAGCTTATAGTTCGGACTGTAGTTGTCCGGAATGACTTTCCCGTTGAGTGTGTAAAGCAGCTTTTGAAAATTGGCAATCGTCACATTCCGGTGCGCGTCATACTCCTTCGCAATAATCGCCTGTTTGTATAAATCCGAGTCTTTGTGATTATTTATCGCGGACAGAACAAATTCCATCCGTTCCCGGTCAGACTTTTCCGCGACCTCTAAAAAATCCTGATATGTTTTCATCTTTTACCTCACCGCGCCAGTTCAGGCACGAACGAATGCTCTTTGAACGCCTTTTTCAGTACCGTCATAGCCATATACCGAATATCGTCCATCGCGTGATCGTTGTCCTTTATAACTTGATCTTCTCTTGCTTTGTCGTCCCACCGGTACAGCCCAAATTCACGTATGGAGTTCTCGCAGCTTTCGTGTATTTTTATTTTCCCATTTTTGAGAAAAGCAGACACGGTTCGGATTCCGTTCATTACATCGTTATCCGCGTGCCTAACTTTGAACCGCCCGCGTCTCCGCAAGGCTTCGATAAACGACGCTGCCGAAGGGTCTACGACGACCGCCGATATTGTTCTGTCTCCCGCCAACTGTTCCACCATGTCGCAGTACTCTTCGTCGGTCTTCTGGTGGTGTTCGGCTCGACCGGAATAATATACTTCCGCCACTCGAACCGCGCATTTTTTCGTGACCCTCCAAAGCCCAGCGGAAAACGGGTTCATCGTTCCGTAGTCGATGGAAATGTAAAAGTCCCCGTCATCCGGGCCATCATGCACGATGCAGTTTTCTCCAAACATCGGATACACAAGCCCTTCTGCGATTACCCAACGCCCGAGAATGTATCTGTCGTAGAATACGCCGGAATACATTCCTTTCGTCCGCTCGATCATCTGCGGAGTAAGAATTGGATTGTCTTCCAGCAGGAAGTGGATGTGCTGCGTGTTCTCGCGCGGACGCTCAATCCACTCTTTGTAGAACCAATGGCTCGGGCTTTCCGGATTGCAGTTGAAGAAGTATTTCGGATGTTCAAACGAAATCGCACGGGAAAGCGCCTGCTCCACAAACGAACGCGGCATAAGTGCCACTTCGTCGAACAGCACACCCGCAAGTGTAATGCCCTGAATGAGCATATACGAGCTTTCGTCCTTGCCGCCGAACAGATAAAACCAGTTTGTCTTGTTTCCGCTTCGTACCGTGAGAATCCTCGTCGAAACTTTATAACTCATCGACAAAGCCGCGCCTAGCCCATCGACCTCCATCAATGGCTTTAATATGTTTCTTTCCGCCGCCTGAACCGTCTTTCCGCAAATGGCGAAATTCGTATGATCGTAGTTATTCATCGCCCATAAGACGAACGTCAACGCCATAATTGTTGTTTTGCCGGAACGGACAGAGCCATCACAGATCAGCGCCATATCCTCCGACTGTGCAAACTCCATGATCTGCCGTTGCTTTTTCGATAATGGATTAATCTGCATTTCCGTTGCCCTTGAGCGCCAGAATCAAAGCCGCCAAAGCTGCCGGGTCTCCGCTCTTTTCGCTTGCTCCGTCTGTCTGGTCTAGGTACTGTTTCCCAAGCCAGATAGCCATAGACGCATTCTTTTCAGCAAGCCTCCACTGCATTCTTCGCAGTGATATTTTCCCTTTACCCCTCTTTTTTGCGAATACTTCGGAGAAATGCTCCCCATAAGTTCTCTTACACCATCCGTCTAAGGTTTTATCGCTTACATCAAGCGCGTCGCAGATTTCCAGAAGGGTACATTGAAGCCCGCACAGTGCCTCGAACTGCTTCTGATCTATTTCCTTTTTTGGTCGTGCCATACGCGCCCTCCTTTCTCCTCTGTCGTTTGATAAACTTCTCCATGTCCCGCTTCAAATACGGGCTATTTGTTTTGTCAATGATTTCCTGTGCCTCTTCAACCGTCACTCAGAAGCACCGCCTTATCCCCTGTGAACTTCTCCCAACGATCAATTATTACATCGGCATACTTTGGGTCAAACTCCATGCAATATGCGTGTCTTCCGTTCTGCTCTGCTGCCATGATCGTTGTGCCAGACCCCGCGAACAGGTCAAGCACATTCTCACCAGGCTTGCTGGAACACTGCATCTGATAGTCGAACAACTTAATTGGCTTCATGGTCGGATGCTCCGCAGATTTGACAGGCTTATCGAAATTCAACACAGTTGTCTGTCTGCGATTCTTGAAGAAATAATGTTTCTTACCTTCCGTCCATCCGTAAAGACAAGGCTCGTGAGCATCCTCTTCAATTTCACTCTCACCATACAGGCAAGGTTCATGCTTCCACTGGAAATCCTGTCTCCCCATCACAAGGGAGTTCTTCACCCAGATCAGGCACTGTCTGACGCGCAGCATCGCGTCTTTACACGCACCGCGAAAGTTATACCCTTCACTGTCTGCGTGCCAGATGTAGAACGGAGCACCGGGTTTCATAACCATTGCTGCATTAGAAAACGCATCCGTCAAAAAGCGCCTGAATGCGGTATCTTCCATGTTGTCGTTTTTGATTTTACCGGCGGCGCCCTGATAGTCCACATTGTACGGCGGGTCCGTGAGAAGCAAGTCCATCTGTTCCCCCCCTACGAGCTTTTGTACATCCGCCAAGGACGTACTATCCCCGCACATAAGGCGATGCTCTCCAAGCTGATATACATCGCCAAGTCTGCTCTTGGGCTCTGCTGGAAGAACAGGATCATAATCATCCTCCACAACGGAATCGTTCAGCTCGTCGCGAAGTCCCCAGTCAAAGTCAAATGCTGACAGGTCAAGACCGGGCAGTTCCACCGCCAGCAGGTCAAAGTCCCAGTCGCTCTCGTTGCTTTTGTTATCTACCAGCCGTAGGGCGTTCACCTGCTCCGGTGTCAGATCATCCACACAGACGCACGGCACTTCTTCCATGCCCAGCTTCTTTGCCGCCAGAGCGCGGCAATGACCGATTACAATCACACCGTCCCGGTCAACTACAATCGGCTGAACAAAGCCGTACTGCTTGATGCTTTCCGCGACGTTGTTGATCTGCCGTTTATCGTGTTTCTTTGCATTCTTCCCATAAGGCGTAATGCTATCTAATCTCAAACTCTTTACTTCCATTTCATCCCTCCTTATTCACCCTTCCAATATTCTCTTTCACGCTCCACCGGATTGCGGTTTCCGGTGGAGCTAAGAAAAAGGAGGTTCCGCAGTACGCTGCGTAGCCGTAAGAAGGATGAAAGCGCAGAGGATACACCTCTACGCTCTCAACGATACACTATGTTTAAGGCTCTCTTACGCAAACTTTTGAATATAAACCACGTTTTTCTGCTACTAAGTAGATAAACTGCCTATGCCATTCCTGCGCGGTACGCTCCGAGACATACACCACCATAGCAGCGCCCTGTAAGGTGTGTGTACGCTTCCAAAGGACCAAGTCTATGAGCCGGAGGCGTTCTGCCCCGTCGATAAGCTGTTTTGTTTCCTCGATTGCAGCTTCGACAGCAGAGATTTCATCCCGCGTCATAAGTGTACCGCTTTTGTAACTTCGTATCATCCACTTCGCATACCCCCACCATCCATAGCGCGGTTTGCTCACCGTATCAGCCCCCTTACTCTGTTCCGCCCAATATTTTCTTGATATCCTCTGCATTGATTTTGACAATATCCATTACAACGTCGCTCATAATGTTAGCGGCAAAAATAGCTTTGTCTTGCCCCGTCGAATTGAAATATCCTGTCTTTGTTGTCCCATCCTCCGCAGTAGCAACAATGCAGATCGATGAGGGCTTGAAATCTAACACAGTTTTTAGGGATTCTTCCAGCCATGCGGAATACTCCTGCTTTGTAATGTCCTCCATTATTGTTCTGTCTCCTTTTTGAAGCTGTCCTTCAAACACGCACACAGAAACGCCCCGTTTGTCATCACGTGCCAAATAGACGGCAGCCCGGATTCTGCGTCAATGTGCGTTGGGTCTTCCCAAATTGCCAGAACGTGCCTTAAAAGCGCCTCGTGCCATCTCTCCGGCTCAATGCTGCGCCAGTCCTCCGCATCGCCGTACTTGTTAAAGCCGTACATGCGCGTTTCCAGTATCGCAAGGATGGCTTCTACGGGGACAGTAGACGGTCGAGGTTTGTTGTCGTCGTATTTTGCTCCCTTAATCTTTTCCAAGTCTGCGTCCCTCCATTTCAAAACGCTCCATGTACTCCGATTTATCGATTTCCAGCCACTTCCCGTTGGACTCCCTGAAAAAGCGGCCTACTTCCTTTCTTTTCCCATCCGGTGTCTCAGCGCTCCAAATTGCCATTGTATCGTAGTCGCCTAATTTGGGGTCTACCAATACCGTCGTCTGGTGGACAATAATCGGCTTGTTATATGGTGTATACGGAAATGTAATCGGGAATAATTCTCCTAAAATATTTGCGACAAAACTGTTGTGCCAGTATGTACCGCTTGGCTCATCTTTGCAAATGAATCTGTTGATGTCGCTGTATTCTATATGCCCATCGTCGTATACATACTTAAACAGGTCACTCATGCGCTTGCTCTGGTAGCATGTGTATTTGTGTTCTTTATCCGTCCAACCGACCTCATTCCATGCGTCTGGCGTATCCTCAATCGGGGAAAGCGGTTTGCCGTCAATTAGGCGATTCAAAACCTGCTTTGTAATGGACATGCTCAGGCCGCTGTGGTCATCTTCAAGCAGACTCTCAAACGCTTTTAAGGCGCTTTTATAGCAAGCACAACCGTAAGCCCATTCGTCGCTTGGTTTTCCGACGCGCTCTTGTTTGCACGCAATTTCAACTTCTCGTTTTGCCCATTCACTCATGCCCATTTTTCGTTACCTCCTTCAATTTTTGTGCCGAAAGCGCGCTGTATGTTTCCTTTAGAATTTCCACTGTGTAGCGCACCTCGCCGCAGCTTTCGCATAAATATCTTCGTGTTCTGATGATCCGCTCGCTGGTCGGTCTGCTGTTCATGCACCGCATCTTTTTGTTGCAGCCCGGGCAAATCATAGCTGTATCCCCCTTATGTACTTATCGAAATATGTCACAGCTACCGCCATCGCCGCCCACATGTCCGCTGCGAACCCGTAAAAGAAACCGGGATTCTTCTTTGTTCCCTTGCCGTAGTTCGGCTGTCCGGGCGCGTAGCGGTCGACGAGGGCTTGCCTGATGTTCGCGTCCTTCGCCTGCGAGTGGCCGCACAAGTAAAGCTTTTCTTCTCTCCGGTATATTTTCTGCGGCGGGTGGCCCATGCTGTATACCCTCGCAAACTCCCAGAACCGGCCAATCCAGAAACAGGTGTCGAACACTTCCTGCCCAACCGGCATGCCCATTCCCGCCACCATCTCGATTGCCAGATGGTCATATGGACTGCAAAGCACGTTGTACATATCGTCATTCGGAATCTTCCCCACGTCCAGCACTTTCCGGATTTCCTGCCCGTCGTGCTCTACGAGGACATACCCGGATTCCATATTCCCCGGGTCAATCGCCAGTATCGTTCCCACGCTTCTCCCTCACTTTCCAAAACAGTTCATTGTAAGTGTTATACCGCTTCTGAATGTCCGTGCTTGCAATGTCCGGGTGAAATTTCAGCCACCATTCGTACCTCCCGCACGTCTGCATTTCCGGGCAGCCGCACCGATAAACGCAGTTTGGCACCAGCACGTCCGAGATTTCCGGCTGCACCTCATGCAGCGCCGCTTTGAAATCCTCGGCATACGCGCGCGTCTCCGGGTCTGCCTGGCTGCATAACCGCTTGCGCATGGTATCAATCAGATTTTGAATATTTGGGTCCCCAATAAAATCAACCCTAGCGTCCTGAGGCGCCTTATTGCGGTCGTACTTCGATTGCCTGTCGTTTCTCTGGGAATCAACCCGGCTTCTCCAAATATGCGTCTTCCAGTGCATGGCAACCCAATATTTAATATCTTTCCATCGAAATTTGATGATAATATCTCGGATTGGGTCATGCTCTGCGATTAGGATTGCCCTTTTCCATTCAGCACTCGGTTCACGCCCAAGAGGCGGCTTTTTTACAGTTGCCCGGCAATCGTTTACAACTTCTTGCCAGTCTCCTTTTACTTTGATGATTTCTGTCTTCAAAATTCCCTCCTATACAAAACTCCAATGCTGCCCGCAAGCCTGTTTATACCGCCCATGTGCGCAATTTGAGATATTCGCACGGCTGATTCCGGTTGCTACACTTGCCGCCCTAATGCTGGAATAAATTTCGCCAGTATCATCGCAGCGGACCTTCTTGCGGTTTTTGATAGCTGCAAGTTCTGTTATGGCCTCCATTTTTTCCTTTGAAAAATGCTTATCAAGAACATCGAAACGGTGCCGCTGGTTTTCGCTCAAAGTGCACCATTCTAGGTTCTCAACCCTATTATTCGCCTTGTCTCCGTCGATATGGTTGACTTGCGGCTTGTTCTCCGGGTTTGGAATGAACGTTTCAGCTACAATACGATGTACTCTTCGGTACCCAGCTCTTCCTAGCCCAACGCCCAGATATTTCCCTCTGCTGCCAAACGGTTTCAGAATCTTACCAGTCTTATCGTTTCTGATTTGTCCATCTCGGTTGACACTATATCCAGAAGCGTCTTGAATCTCCTGCCAGTCTCCCTTGATGTTTGTAATGTGTGTGTTCATTCTTCCCTCCGTTCTCCGTAGCTGCAAAAATCGTCAGGTTTCGGTGTGTCCTCTGGGGTAATCCGAACGACATGAAACATCTTGCAGCCATACCACTCTCCACCGTTGTTGTCCGCAAACCACTTGCAATTTTTGCACAGCACCACCTCCGCAACGTCAGCGGCGGGCAAATCCGAAATATCTCTTGCAATGCAATCCGCCAGTCCGGTATGCCGTCCCAATACAGAGCCGTTCGCAAGTCCGTACTTTTCGGCGATTTTAACCGCATCTGTGCGCTTGATGTAATCAGTCATAAGCCAAATACTCCCTTACGATTCTGCTTTGCATTTCCGGACTAAAGGCGTAAAGCGGTGTACATCTACGCAAGATCTCTGCTTTCAAAAGCCGTTCCCGCTGGCGCTTGGTCAGCCGCCGCTCCCGCTTCTTCGGCGGCAGCTCGCCCTTTGCCGCCGCAATAGCGGTCGGGTTGTGCTTATGTTGACCCATACGCCCACCTCCAGAGTAAGTATGCTGCCAATACGGCATAATGGATGGTCTGATCGAGCCAGTACGATATCTTGTGGTATCTCGCTTTCAGCACATCAACAATCGCATGCGAAAAAAACAAAACCCAGAGGCTCCGGCCCCACCCAAAAGCTACCCAGAAAGGGATGACGTAAAGAAAACAGTGTATAAACAGGTGATACCAGTTCTCGCCTTTCGTCCTTGCGATAAAATCGCCCTGCAAACAATAGTCTCCGATCAGGTGGCATGCAACAAGTTTAGCTATCATCCTTGCCATCCTTCTTGCCCTCCATTTTCTGCAAAGCCTTCTCGGCTTCTTCGCGCGACAGAAATACGGTTTTTCCAAATTCTTGCATCGGGATATCACACTCTGTTGTGCGAATCATGTGAATATGCCCATCTGGATCGCGTCCGCGCACTGCGGACGGATGCCCGCAGAAGAACGTCCGAACTTTTGCGCTATACAATTTTCTCACAGCGCCTACAATCCACACTGTATCTCCCACCTTGCACGGCAGCACCACCACGCGCCCGTCCTTGTCGGCCTCGGCAAGTTCTTTCAACCGTCCGACCGTCATGTTTTCCGCAGCCTGCGCGAAATCCCACAGATGCCCAGCATTTTCGCCCAGCTTACGCAGCATCTCCGGTGTCCATCCTGCGTCCTCGTAGGCCGCAAGTCGATCAACAAAATCCGCCTGGTACTGCACTCCGCTGAAATTTACCCGCCAGTATCCGTCTTTGAAATAAGTCAGTCGCTCCATAGTTCTTCCTCCACATACCGCCAGCTCTGCGGCGGGCGGGTGATGGGCCCGGGCGCAAGGCCGTATTTTGTCTGCCGCAGGCCGGTAAACTCCCACAGATCGCGCGGGTGATCGTAAATTCTGAGGTTGGAAATGTGCCATCCGTAGCCGACGCCGCCGTCCAGATACTTCTCCAGCTCGTCTTTTGTCAGGCAGGCATCCGCAAGAAGCGTATCAAGTGGGGTGCAGTCCATGTTCCAATCGCAGATGCAATATTTCGGCGGTTCACAGCTTGATCCTACTCTGACGATCTTTTCAAAAATGTCATCGCATACAAACTCGCCGATGACGCCGCCCTGAACCGAACGGTAAATGTAGCACTTAAACTGCGAAATGAGTTTCGGGCGCGTCTTGCGCACCTCAATCGTTTTCTCACCGCTTATGATCTTTTCGCACCACTTTGGTCTGATGCTGATTAAAACAGCTATCATGCCTTGTCTCCTCCCTCCGGCGCTTCCGGCAGCGGCAGCCAGTGTGTGACTACACTGCCAAGGCAGTCCCGCATAGCTATTCCGTCATATCTTCTCCATGTATCCGCGCTTGTGCGGTACGCCTCGCCGACAAACACGCCGTCCGTAGCAAGGACGCGTTTTCCCGGTTCCGGCCTCCGTTCCTCCACGCTGATCCACTGCGGCACCTTCTCCCGCAGCGCCGTGTTCTCGGCGGTCAGGCGCTCGATCAAGTCAGCTGCACCAACCATCATGTCGCCCCTACAATCCTCGCTGTCAAACAATGGGCATTCCGCACAAGTTTGTGCGTCTGTTCTGCGGGAGCATATCCGCAGCGCCTGTATAATTTCCTTGTCTGTCATAGCGTGTCCTCCAATCCTTTCCACTCCCACTTGCTCCCGTCTCGGCAGCCTGCGCAGGGACATTTTCTGTCGCAGATCGAACAGCCTGTCCATACGCGGCAACTGTTCTCGTCGGCATCTGAGTTTTTGCACCACTGGCAGAATCCACTTATCGTGCTTATCAGCGCCGCCTTTTCCTTTTCCAGCCGCTCGATCAGGTCGGCAGCTGCAAGTTTCAACGAGTCATAACATACAATCTCTTCATCACCTGGTTCGGGGCGTGGCGTACCATTGGCATCCTCTCCACACCGCAGCGCCTGTATAATTTCCTTGTCTGTCATAGCGTCACATTTCCCCTCCTATTTTCCGTTTCCCTCTTGCCGCCCTCCGGCAATTTCTCGCCCCTCCGCTGGTCATCTGGCTTATGTCGATGATCTCGGCGCGCCTTCCGTAGCTTTTCAGCCGTTCTCCCTTCACAGCGCTCCAAGCCTCGCGGGACGCGCTGCAACCGGCTTTCCGGTTGGGGCAGTCCTTCGCGCACGGCCCGAAATTATTCATTTCTTCCTCCTGACCTGCACCGTCACTTCCGCCTCCCAGCACTCCGGCGCGCGGATGACGATCTTCTTGTCTCTGCCTTCTTCCGGGTCGTGGACGCTGACCAGATAAAACGTCATGTTCTTGTTCTTCTGCGGGTACTTCTTCGCCCGGATAGGCTTTCCCAGTTCCGGCATCAGCCGGGGATAGAGCCCGGAAATGATATCCGGAATGACGATCCAAGTATTCATGCCCCATCCCCCATCAGCTTCTGAATCGCCGCCCGCTGCACATCGGACAGCTCGTCCCCGTGGTGCTGCACGTTGTACCCCGGCTTCTTCCCCGGCTGTGATGGCGTGCCCTTCTCATGTTCTTTCGATTCCCACGTCAAGAACTTCTGCTTCCAGTTCCGTACGGGATCGCCCTTCCCGTCGACCCAATTTCCGGCAGAATAATAGTCGAAAAATTTCTGTGCCAGATTCGGGGCTCCACGCTCCTTCGCGTATGCGGAAACCTCTTCCAACGTAGGCGGTATAAATTTCTTACGTTTCTTCTCAGAAATAGAACTACTCTCTTTTCTATTTCCATTTCCATTTCCTAAAGGTAATACCGTGGTATTACCGCAAGCACTACCATCAGCCATACCAGAGTTATCATTTTCTTTGTTCCACCGCTTGCTGATGTTCTCCCTTTGACGCTGGCAATGCTTGTCCCGTTTTTCGATTTCAAGCTCCATCCGGCGATTGAAGTACTTGCCGTCCTCATCCTTCTGAAACTTGCTCATAACCTCGTCTGATGGCTTTTTGACAGCCCGTATGATTTCCTGCATCGTCATATGCCCGCGCTCTCTTTGGAGGCACAGGAGCGTGATATACTGCCCACGCTCCCGCATATCCATCAGGGCACAGCCGGATAGGAAATCCGACGTGTAAAACAAGACGGCAGGGTCTTTGTTGTTTGCCATCCCGCCACCGCCTTAGAACGGCAGCGGATCGCCGTCATCGTCGTCCATCATCGTAAACCCGCCGGGGTTTTCCGGGTTCTGCGGTTCGGTGTTTCGCTTGCCTTCGCCGAAGTAAACGCAGTTCGCCACGACCTCAGCAGACCGGCGTTTGTTGCCCTCCTTGTCCGTCCAGTCTCTGAGTTCCAATCTTCCGTCCACGACCGCCATACTTCCCTTAAAGAAGTATCCGCTTACAAAGTCCGCCGTTCCCTTCCATGCGACGCAGTCAATAAAGTCTGTCTTCTTTTCGCCGCCCTCCGGCGTAAAGTCCCGGTCGACCGCCAGCGTGAAGGACGCGACTGACGTTCCGCCCTGCGTCTTTCTCAGTTCCGGGTCACGGGTCAACCGACCCATAATAACAATGTGGTTCAGCATCCTCCGTCCTCCTTTTTGGCCGTTTCCCGCTTTCCAAAGTAGACTTCCAGGACGTCCTCGAAACGATACGAGGGCATCTTCTTATACGATTCAGCCAGCATATCGAGCATCAGGCACTTCTTGGCCAATTCCTCATACTTTTCCGTACTCAGTTTTACATAGGATTCCATAATTACGTTCCTTTCTTATAAATCAGTTTCGTTTCCTCCCAATCGGGATATATCATTTTGAGATACCACTTGATGTACGCTTTCATGTGCTTTCGCTTTTCCGTCTGGTCAAAGTCGTTGTGGCACTTATCGCAAAGCGTTACGATGTTCTGCTCGATTCCAAGCCCGCCCTGCGACCGTGGGATGTAATGGCACCACGGATTGCCGGGGCGAAGGCAGACGATGCAGCGCCCGCCATCGCGCTCCCAGACGGCCTTCTTGACCTTCTCAGGTATCTTTGTCGCCTTCGTTTCCTTTCTCATCCTGCCTCCATTCCAGCGCCATACGCTCGAGTTCTTCTGGTGGCAGCGTCTCAATGCCTTGCTGTTTGCAGTCCTCTACAACCAGATCAATGAGCCGCGCCATCTGCTTTGTGTCGTAGGTGCTCGAGCCGTAGTAGCAAATGACGTTCGTGCAGCCTGGAATTTTTGACGCCATAATCTCCGTGCAGCGCCCGAGTCCGTACGATTCCCAGTCTTCTCGAAATCGCTTGACCGCTGCGTCCGGAATGCAGATCGTATCGGAGTTATCGCCAACGTCCGGGATATAGTGCCGATAGATTTCTTCCGGCGGCGCACCCACCTTAACCGAAAGCTTATTGCAAAGCACCCAAAGATACCGGTTTGCGTCCAGACTCCGCTTCTTGCGAAATTCCTTGATCGTGACCGTGTACTTCTTCTGCGGGTCAAATTCCCCGGCTACCATCTGGGCTTGTCCGGGCAGCTCCGGTCGGAGTTTCAGCCAGCTACCCGCCGCGTCCACGCTCCACGAAGCTTCAACGATGGTCAGTTCTATCATGCCTTACTCGCACAATTCCAGCAAAGGCATCTGCCAAAGCGCTTTCTCGTCTTTTCCGCTACAGCCCTTGCGCTGAACTGAGAACCTCCCTCAACAACCTGCGTGATCTCCCCGCCGCAATCCGCGCAAATCAAAGCCTTTGTCTGGGCTTGCTGCTTCTCTTTCGGCTGTGCGGTCTGCTTCTGGTATTCGTCTGTGTCGGCGTCCTTTGTATCGTCGATAGCAAACAAGCCGTTGAGTGCATATTTCCGCGCGTAGGATGAAGCTGTACCGGTAATCTGCGGCTCATCCATACCCTTCTTGCTTTCCGGTTCGCGGGCAAAAGCTTTTGTAATGACGCTGTTTTCGCCGTCTGACAGTTCAGCTCTTGCCATGACGTAGATTCGCCCGCCGGTTTCCGCGATGCTGTCCGAAATCGTTAGCGTGCAGCCAACGGTTTTCAGCAGCGGCTTTACCGCCTCTAAAATGCTCTCGCAGCTGCGGTATTTGTAGCCGCCAAAGTTGTTTGTCTTATCCTTCGGTGCTTTCAGTTCTGCTTGAATCTGAATCAGTTTCTCGTTGATCGTCATATAACCCCTCCAATTCCAATCGGCACCAATAGCCGCGGGCAAACTCGTTGACAATATATTCCCCTGTCAATCTGCACTGTTTCCGGCTGTAGGTCTCAAAAAACGGGCAGAACTGGCAGCAGATGTGGTCCTGATCAAAATAGACGCTGACGCGCGTTTCGACCGGAATATAATCAACGCCGGAACGTCCTTTTTTCATAGCCAAGTTCCTCCAAAATGTGCCTTGTGCCAAGTGTTTCTACCAGAACAGCGATAATCTGGTTGTTCGGGTCACGGTCCTCTCTGTCTGTCAGATCAGCCATGTTCCCTTCGTCTCCGACCCAATACTCGCCGCCCTCATAGATCTCATTGCCGAACACATCGTACATGCACGGCGCTTGCTGTCTGTCTTCCATCATTCCACCAACCTGTATCTGGCATAGCTCGTATCCTCGCCATACCGGTTCTTGCTCGTTTCCATTTCCTTCTTGATCGCGTAACCCTCGCGCTTGAGATCAAAAATTCTCGCCCCCAGACGCATACAGCTGATGTCCCGAATCGCTTCCAGCTGCGTAATGCTTCCGAAGTCGCGCATATATTGCAGGATTCTCTCCGTCTGCTTCATGCTCACCTCCACGCTTCTGTAAACACCGTCCAGAACACGATATCGCGGTACGTGACCTTCTGCTCCTGCGGCGCTTCTGGCGGATTTGCGCATGTGTAACGGAACCACTCCCGCCATCTGTTGCACATGCAATTCTCCCCGCGTCCCTTCGTGCAGCTCTCACAAGGATGCTCCATATCATGCCCCCGTAAGCACCGCGCCGACGAAGAAGCACGCCGCCGCTCCTCCAAGCGTGACCGCCGCCCGGAACAGGCCGAAGCCCAGCATAACCGCCGTACCGCCCAGCAGCATACACGCCACGGAGAAGCAGGCTGTTTCCGCGATCTTCATCAGGCTCTTTTGCCGCTTGCGAAGCCGCACGATCTCGTCCCACCTTTCGCCAAGCTCGCGCTCCCGCGCCGCCCTGTGGTTTAACTCCGTGATAATCTCAACGTCACTCATTCTCTGCCTCCACAAATTCGCCGCACATGATATTCTCCGGCTTGGTCTTCGCGATAATTTTTCTGTATTCGCCTGTGATTCTCACGCGGAGGCCTGCGTAAATGCCGAACTTACAGCCTGCCTCGATGCCTTCGCCTGCCTCGATGCCACAGCCTGCCTCGATGCCACAGCCTGCCTCGATGCCTTCGCCTGCCTTGATGCCCCAGCCTGCCTCGATGCCCCAGCCTGCCTCGATGCCACAGCCTGCCTCGATGCCTTCGCCTGCCTTGATGCCCCAGCCTGCCTTGATGCCCCAGCCTGCCTTGATGCCCCAGCCTGCCTCGATGCCCCAGCCTGCCTCGATGCCACAGCCTGCCTCGATGCCACAGCCTGCCTCGATGCCACAGCCTGCCTCGATGCCACAGCCTGCCTCGATGCCACAGCCTGCC
>QRFC01000448.1_pt1 | contig 41455 bp, 64 predicted proteins | sample 1861061 | NCBI WGS metagenome assembly QRFC01 (sample SAMN09711282, study PRJNA482702) | Human gut metagenome, whole genome shotgun sequencing project.
AATCGTGAAAAATCTGAATATAAACTGCACAAAGAAAAAGCAGCGTGCATAAGTTTTTAATTTTCAATTATTTAGAACATACGTTATGATTTTAAGTACAACTTTACTGGTTTTCCCAGTATTTAAAGGGGTTCTTTAATGCTGGGATAACTTGAAAATGTAGCAATTATGCACCATGTTGCACAATTGCGGCTCTTAACGCTGAAAATAAACTGAACAAAAACTGCACGGAATTATGGCAACACTTAGACTATATCTAGATTCAAGGGTAAAAAGGCAGGATGGTACGTTCTCCATCCGGCTTGCTGTCAACCACCATGGTGGGACTGCCTTCATTTCCCTCAATCAATACTGCAAGAAGGACGAGTGGGATAAAAGGGCTTGCAAGGTGCGCAAGCGTCCGGATCGTGATGCTATCAACGACTTCCTGCTTGACCGTCTGAATTTTTATAATAGAATGATGATGAAGGCGCAATGCAGGGAAACATACCGGGGCGATATTACGGCTAGGGAACTCCGGGACTTAATCATGCTTGAAGCCGAGCCTGCAAGGGAAAAGGTCGCCTTGCTTCGAGATGGCTTCATTGCCTACGAGGGCAGGAATCTGAAAGAGAACACGATAAACAGATATAAATATACTTGGGCAAAGATTGAAGCTTTCCTTGGGAAGGAAAAAGCGGCTCTTCTTACATACGATGAGATTAATCGGTCTTGGCTTGAAGATTTCGATGCGTTCATGGCAAAGGAAGGCTTGTCTAGGAATACCAGAGCCAGCAGGATGCTCTGTGTCGCTGCTGTCTTCAACTTGGCGATTGATAATGAACAGACGAAAAACTACCCTTTCCGCAGGTACAGTCTGCGGCTTGAGACAACGAAAAAGCGAGATTTGTCCGTTGAGGAAATCCGCTCTATCTTCGAAGCTGGTGGTGATGAACTGGTCGACATGTTCCTGCTGATGTTCCTGCTGATTGGTATCAATGTGAGTGACTTGTTCGCCTTGACAAATGAGAATATCGTCCGTGGTAGACTGGAATACGACCGGGCTAAGACTGGCAGGCATTACTCCATCCTTCTTCATCCAGAAGCTCTCCGAATCATCGAGAAGTACAAAGGGGAAAAGAAGCTGCTTCGTTTCTCGGAGCATTTCAGGAACGTTGATGTTGCAACGGTCATGATTAATAAGAAACTCGCAAAGGTGCGCCCAGGGCTTACTACGTACTACGCTCGCCATACGTGGGCATCTATAGCCTTCAACATTGGTATACAAAAGGACGTGGTGTCGCTTGCGCTGGGTCACTCGTTTGGTGTCCGGGTAACTGATACCTACATCAATGCAGACCTATCGAGAGTAGATGAAGCAAACCGCAGGGTTATTGATTACGTGCTGTACAACAAAAAATAGCCTTATTTCTTGCGAATTTGCCGCAGGAACGGCTCAAATTGTTTTCGGGGATAGTTTTACGTGCTTACCACGTAAGCGGCTCAGAACGCAAATTTCGTGGTAAATCGAAAGAAAGAGCACAAAAATACCCCAGCGGTGAAAAAGTCGAGCCGCTGGGGTAATAAGTGGAGACCACTTTAAACATTCAGTGATGCAAAGGTACGCTTTTCCTTTGAAACCACCAAATTATTTACCAAAAAATTTCTTTCTCAACAAATCATTGATAAATCGTGACTTGTTGGGTAATGCGTTGAGGAAAGGCAGCAGGTCGTTGTCTATCTGTATGCCAACTAGCTTGACCGTTGCGCCTGCACCCTTCTTCGTTCTCTTGATGTTTCTCCTATTCTCCATATCCGTGATTTTTTACTGGTTCTCCATTTACTCGCAAGAGGTTGCACTGATAGATGCTACACCTCTTCGGGTTCTTTCGTGGCGTGCCATCCTTCTTGCAGGTCATACCGCGATATACCAGGCAAGGCAAGGAGTTGTATTCGTGGGTTCTCTTCGAAATCTCCCAGCTTTCAACCCTTATCGTGTCGCAATGGTCGCTGATATAATCTCCTACCAAAACTGAGCTGTGCTCAGTAGCAAATGCTCTTGCCAGTATTCTTCTTTCGTTCTCAGCCTTCACGTTGATTTCGTGCAGGGCTTCTCTGTACTCTTGTTCTGTCATTGTCTTCTGTCTTTTTTAAATTGTCTATCTAACTTCGTTTTCATTCGGTTCATCTTGTGCTCAAGCTTGCCAATCTGCTTGTAGCTTAGCCACTCCGGCTTGATATTCAACTCCAGCCAGTACTGGCGCATTTCCTTGCAATGCCGGGCGATGCTCGGAAAATAGAGGTGTCGCTCGTATGGGTTGTGAAGGAAGTACTTGCAATCGGATAATAGACGACCAAGCATCATGTATTTATGCTTCTGCCCTTCTCCAAGACTGACAAGCCTTCCGTTGTCCCCGATCCACAGCATTGCTCCCTCACCCTTCCAATTAAAGTCGAAAGCCTTGCTTACCGGATAATAATAGCCATCGAGCACCGTGCCTTCCTTTAGGTCTCGCCCAATCTCTCGCAGGCAGGTTCTTCCCCAGCTGGTCGTTACCTCGACCACTGCTTGCGCTGGTATCTTGTCGTATTCCTTCATATCTTGCCAAATTTAAATTTCTCTTTCCGTGATGTAATACTTGTATGTCACTCCACCCATTTTAACCTTGAAGTGTCTGTCTCCTTCTTCCATCATTTCTGCAAATGGGTTGCTCCTGAAGGTTTCCTTAATTCGAGAAAACCTTTCCTCCATTATCTCCTTGGTTCTGTAGTCTTCGATGTGACTATCAACTTGCCCAAGGCTATTTTTGCCGTTCAAAATGTATTGTTTCATATCTTGATATATTGTGCAGGGCTTGCGCCCTGCTGGTTAATAATTCTGTTGAAATTGTTATCTGTTTATTCTCTCAAAGCAATGTTCGGAAGGTGTATATATCTCCATGCCAGTCGCCCAGCTAATGTAAACTTTAAATGCCCCTACGTTGCGCCCGAACGCCTTTGCTTGCATCATTCTTTGTTTTTTGTTGTCGAACTCAATTTCTTTTATCCCTACAACATTTCTCTTGCGGTCTTCCGCTTTTAAAAGTGCTAATTCCATAACTGTCTTATTTCTCGATGAACACCCTGGTATTCTGACCTTTTCCGATTCTGTTCCAGTACCAAGTGCCGTCAACTGAATAATCGACAGCCCCACCGCTGCAAACGTACTCTGTACCTTCCTTATCCCAGTAGTGCTGACCTTTTGTTCTTACCTTTGCCAGTGTTACCTTTACCATATTTGATGTATCCATATTCTTGTTGTTTTGTGCTGGGGTTGTCCCCAGCTGGTTAATACTTTTCTATCCAATACTCTGTTGTACGATTCAATCCTAAGCATGCAAATTCAGTCTTGAAATAACCTTGACGTACCCAGTGTGGATAAAAATTATAGGCTTTTTTATATTCCCTAAACAAGCCGTTCAAGAATTGCTCTGCCTTGTCCTTGCGTGTAAAGTTTGCCAACTCCTCGATTTCCTCGCCTTCTATCTGGCTCTTGATGTAATATTTTGCTCTTGCCATGCTTTTATCTCCTATCTTTAATCGTAAAGCTCTTTTAATCCGTCTCGCTCGTTAAGTTGGGCTGCAAGCTTATCGGCTTCTTTTATTTCTGAAAATCCGAACCACTTGTTTGAGTGCTCAACAACCTTGTCTCTTCCGTTGATTTCGGGTTTTACGAGTGCTACGGTGTGACTTCCGTAGTACTCGATTACTCTCCATACTTTCCAGTCGCTCATTTCTCTGTCCTCCTATCTTTGAATTATAAATTGAATACCTGCCCAGTCTGCAATGTTGTTGCTCTGCTGCAATCTCTTATTCTCCATATCAATCAAGATTGCTTCTGTCTCGGAAATCTGTTTGCCGTTTACAAAATACTTCTTCATAGCTTCACCCTCCCTTGATTACTTAGCATACAATGTTACTACCAATCCTCTTCTGAGTGCGCAGCGGCAAGCGTCCATACCAGCCTTCAATGCTCGCTTGATGAACTTGTTGAAGAGTTCCGCTCCGATGAGCTTCAAGATTCCGCTCACTCCTACGAGTGTGTTTATCTTCTTGCCATCCTCTGTGCGTCCGAAGACCTTGATACGGAAGTTAGAGTTGATGAACTTTGTAGTGAACTCTAAAATGTTTGAATTTGACTTTTTCATTTTCTTTGGCTTAACCGTGCTGCCTAGGGCTTAGTTACTGAATGTTTAATGTGCTTATCTCTTAAACACGATGCAAAGATATTAATATTTTTCGGTTCCACCAAAACTTTTCCCGAAAGATATTAATATTTTAACTTTTATTGGCTGTTTATGTCGTAAGCACGGATATTTTCAGTCGTTTTCGGTACGTTTTAGGCTGTTTTCAGTACGCTTTTGGCTGTTTTCAGTACGCTTTCCACGCTCTATATAATAATAACCTGCACGCATTAGCTAGAATGAATATAATCTAACTCTCATATCCCCTACCCCTTTTCTCTCAATGAAAAGTGTTCTTCGCACAAAAAATGGGCAGAAAAACGCTCTCCTGCGCTTCCTGCCCTTCTAAAAATTGATATTATGATTGAACCTATTGAACCCTCTTCTTGATGCGCTCCTTTATCCAGTTAACCGCAAGAAGGAACAGAAACAGAATCACGCAATCGCCAATGAATAGCCTTATCTTGTGCCATGTGCTCGCTGGCTTCTCCACCTCCTTGGTCTTGTATCGGTTGACGTAAAACTTGACCTTTACGGTGTCGGTCACGAATTTGTAAATGTCGCCCACGATGGTGTCGGTCTTTGTTGTCGTCATCCATCTGGTGGTCGTAAGATTGTGCCACCGCTCTTTGATTACAGTGTCGCCCTTGATGTACACCAGCACGCTGTCCTGCTTGAATATGCTGTCGTGCTGCCGGGTGTCCTGCAAGTGGATCTGTCGCTGGTTCACGCTGTCACGTCTTACACTGGTGTGTGTGCTGTCGTGATAAATCGTGTTATTTTGCGCTGATTTAGCGCAGGAACAGCCAAAAATTAAAAGTGGGGTAATTATAAGCATGGCGAGAAATAACGCCACAGAACGCAAATTTCGCCCTTTTCTTGAATTTTCCATACTTTATAAACGTTAGATTGATGTGTTTATTACGCAAGCATCTTGATTTCCAAGGCTTCCTTGGCTCGCTTCAAATACTTCTCGCAGGCTGCCAGTCCATTATAGCCTCCGTTTATCTTCCTGCGGATAGCCTTCAAGTTGTCTTGGTCTGCCAACTCATTGCAGCCGAAGGTGTCGAATACCCACATCGAGGATTTCGTTGCTCCCAGAGAACGCTCCAGGAGTTCGGGACTGCCAACAACATCGAAGCCGCAATAATTAGCATACTTCCGGTAGTTGGCTCGCCCGGTTATCTGAATAAGACCTCTGCCCTTATACTTCACGCCATCGCCCTGCTGGGTATTGCCTAGGTCTTTCCTGCCCTCGTAGGCTCTTCCGCTTGCAAGTTCCTTGGTATATCTGAGCTCACCGGATTCGTGGGCAATCTGTGCGAGGTAGTGCGCCATTCGCAAAGGAGTATTGATGCGGAAATGCTCTGCCCATCCGTTGATGATTGGAAGATAGGTGTCTGCCCTGCTGCCTGCATTCGGCATTACCTTTATTAGTTGCGCTCTAGTTATCCTCATTGTCTCCTCCTTTCTTTCGCTCTTCCTTCATTATCTCGACAACCGCCTTCGCAATTTCGTCCTTATTTTCGAGGATAACCTGCATCGTGCGGTCTTGCTTGCGTATCTCAGCCTTCTCGTATGCTTTTTCCCGGATGCTCTTAAACTCGCACAAAAGCAGATACACCGTCCAGGCGATGGCGAACAGAGGGAAGGGAGAGATAATGCACGTAGCCACGTCCATAAGCGAAGCAATACCGAATGTCGGGAAATACTTCTTCGCCTTGTCGCACGTCTTCTTTAGTCCGGTTGACGTTCTTGCAATATGCAGTTCCTTCGCCTTCTGTATGCCTGCTATCAGGTCAATTGTCATCGCTATCAGAATTGTAGCGAAACAGATAAAAATTACTAGGGCGCACAGATAAAGGTGGTGCACCTGAAAATCGTGAAATACTTCGCTCATATCAATTTATTTTTTTTGGTTATTCCAATTTTTCCCAGTCAATGGTAACGCCCTTCCCGATGATGTCTGCCGTCCACCTGCAGAATGCCATACCCTCGTATCCGTCTGGATCACTGGCTACGGCAATAGCATACTGTACGCAGTCGCTCTCAGTCTTGATTACCTTCGGGTAGAAGTCCGCATAAGCCATATTAGCCAAATAGAGAATATCCCCGAGGGTCGTGCCCTTTGAGATTATCTCGTTGTTTGTTGCCAAACGGATTTCGTCTACCGTCCATCGGTGGCTCGTTCCGTCTACGTTCTTCATCTGCTCGCTTGCCTTGATTGCTAGCTGCTTCGTGAAATGGTAGCCGTGCTTGGCAACGTATGCCACGTACCCACTGGCTCCCATGAGTGCCTTTGCTGCCTTTTCGTATGGTAAGCCGTGGATGATGCCGCTCTCTTGGTGCTGGTGTCGCTCTTCCTCGCTATCGCAGGAATGGCGCAAAACGATGATTTTCTTCATAGTGCGCCCTCCTATCCTAGTTTGTCGAGTAATTGCTTAACCATGCCACGAATGCCGCTTATATCGCCCTCAAGTGCCTTGAAACGCTTTTCCGTTTCCTGCTTCTCCTTGATTGCCGGGTTCAAAGCTGCAAGAAGTTCCTCGCCCTTGGCTTTCCGCTCCTTGCTTGGCTCGTATGCCTTGATTATCTCATCGGCTTCATTTACCAACTTGCCTACTTCGGGCAAAAGGTCTGCCTTATCGGTTGCCAGTACGGTTTCGCCTGCAAAGGTAACTCCAAGGTGTTCGGGTATGGTGTAGATGGTCTGTTTCCCCTCCACCTCGATTGTTACGTCTCTCATGGGCTGTCCGCTGCTGGAAATAGTTGCGATGCCAGTGTTGATGTGCGGTTGGTTGTCTACGACCTTGCCTTCCTTAACTTCCACCGTCTGCTTGTCTAGCAGATAGACCGGGTGATTTCTTTGTATATTCTTAAATTCCATGATACGCTCTTTTTAAATAATTCGATAAATAGACAAAAAGGGGTCTCACTGCTAGAACAGCGAGTTGCCCCTTGATAGATTTTGTTCAGACCGCCTACGCTCCAGTGGTGGTTGTGGTGGTCTTCAACGCTGCAATAAGTTCAGCGTTCTGTCGCTGCTGGCTCAACTCCAGGCGTGCATCGTTGTACCGCTGCTGCAAATCCTGCTGCCAGTGATTGTTAAGTACATCGATAACTCGCTGGGTGTTGTCTTGGTTCGAGCGGATGATGTCGCACTTGTCCTGCTGAAGCTGGAAACCGAGTGCCGAGAAGCCTCGCTCTATGCTGCGGTTGTTGAAATCGAATCCTCGCTGCATCGAGTTCTCGATGTCCTTCTGCCCCAGCTGGTTGTCGTAGCCCATCTTGATGATGTTCTGCTGCGTGGTGCAGCAGCAGTCCTTCAACTGCTGGATGATGTTGAGGTTTCCGAGGTTCGCTGCGTTGATTACTCGCTCTGCGCTGAAACCAACCTTGCCGCCTACATCTTGGATTGCTGCCTGCACGCCACAGACTGCATTCTGCAGCTGGTTCATATCGCAGTTAAGATTCTGCGCCAGCTGACCAAGAGCAACGTTGTTGCCCTTCACTGCGTCCATCAGGAGAGCCGTATTATTGCCGTCCTGCATCTGTGTGCGAAGGCTCGCAATCTGATTCTGCAATTCCGTGTCCTGCAAATTGCCGCCACGGTTATTCCAGTCTCGCATCCAAGCCATCATCATCATATAGGCAAACGGGTTATTCATCCAGTTGCCCATACCACCGTTCATTGCTGCCAGCATAGTCGCTGGATCATTGTCTCTACCTCTAGCGAGCAACGCTGCTGCTAGGTTGTCATTGCCACCGTCCCCAGTGCAATAGACTTTTTCAATTGTGTCTGCCATAAAATTTTGAGTTAATTACGTTACGGAAGCCAAATATTGGAATCCGCTGCAAAGTTACTCTGATTTTTGGCTCGCTCCAAAAAGTTAGTGCAGGGGTATTTATCGAATTATTGTCAAAGAACGCTTTTGGTTATTTTCTTTTTGTTTCTTGATTAAATACAAATCGGCTCTACGTCCTTGTTTAGCAAGGTCGCTTGTGCCGTGGCAAGTCGATAAACTCGAGAAGTGCTGATGTATGTGTAAGCCATCTTGCAAAGATGTCTCACTGCTGGAACGGTGCGGTTTAATACGGTCGCAGTGGTCGTTATGCTGAATCCTGCGTGTATCATCTGCTCAACGACCATACATCGTGTCATTACGAGGTTTTCGGCTCTCGACTTGCCGAGAACGTCTTCTCTCGTAATGCTCAACTCTCCGTTCGGCAGTTCAATAGCGCAACACTTTATTACGTTGTCTATAACTCGCCATAGTTCTTTCTCCTTGTCATTCATAATAAAATGTTTTAATCGTTGCCCAACATAGAATCAATCATTCCATCAATGGCTTCATCGGTCATACTCTTCTTAATAGAAGGATCTGCGCCAATTGACTTCATCATCATAGCTATCCAGGGGTTGTCACTCTCCAGCGTGGATTGTATCTGCTCTTTGTATGCTTCGTGAAGTTCGCCCGATTCCTTGAAATCCAAAAGAACCGTGCGCAAGGCTTTTACAGCGTAGTTATCCATCAGCAGGGGATTGTCCCTTGCCGATGATAATTTAGTAAGAAGCACAGCCAGTGCTTCATGTAATTGTTTCTTATTCTTCTTCATATTGTCTTACTTTTAAATTTCTAAAGTCAGCGACTTAGAGTTCAAGTTTACCACCACAAGCATATCTTCTTGAGGTTTTAGTAACTCCTGCTTTAGGAGTTACTGGTTTTGCTCTACCTGTTTTATTTATCATAATAATTTATTTTATTTATACAATTTTATCTGTTTGTAACAAACTCTGCAACTATTAGCTTTCCATCTAATTTGATGAAGCGTGCATAAGTATTATACGCTGTAGCCAGGGAATTAAGGTTCTTTAATATTGGACCAGTGTCTGTTATCGCCATTTTATATATCATAGATACACCCTCATTATTAATACAATATGTGTATCCATTTCGTGCTCCTGCGAAGACTATCTCCAAGATACCTCCTTCTGATGCACCCTTAAACCAATTAAATACATCAATATGACCTGAACTATTCAAATTAATAATTTGATGATTTGTAATAAAGGGAATCTCACGTTTACTTTGAGAATTAAATTGAATGTTACTAGAAGCAACACTTACAGTCCTATCCATAAATTTAAGTAAATGTTTTAATCCATTTAAATCTAAAAACTTCATATTAATTAATTTTTAAAATTATTATTAAGCAAATAAAGCATCAATCTCTGCTGTAGTTATTGCGCTATCTGCTGTTGCGCCATTGGCGATGCCGTTCAACTTGGTTTTGAGTGCTGCCGTGAAGTCTTCGGTCGAAAGCCCCTTCCCGCTTACCACGTCTACTTTCTTCGCAAGGGCTGCATTTACGTCTGCCGTCTTAGCATAAGGCGACAAGTCGTAGGTGGTGTTCGTGTCAGTCCATGGAACATTAACGTATGCCTTCTCTCCATCCATCTGCACTGGATAATTTCTTCCGTTGGCTACATAGCCTACTTTAATACCTCCTCTAGTATTAGCAGTTGCAAGAGGGAGAAAATAATTGTTTGCCCTAGCCTCGATGCCATCCAACTTAACCTTGTCTGTATTACTCATTGCTCCAGTTGTGGAACTGCTAGCAGTAGGCATAACTTCTGATACAGAGATGCCATCTCCCATGGTAATAGCTAGGAAGAGATTAGAACCTCTTTGCTCCCAAACCAAATTACTTAGTGTCTCACTCTTCTTAGCATAATCTGCAAGGTCTACTGTAGCACGGAAGTTTCCGAGTTTCTCCCATTTTGAAGCATCATAAGTTGCACTGGTATCACCAGTATAAATATATTCCTTATATTGATTCTGTGAAACACCACTAGCATCTTTAATAAGATAAATATGCTTCTTAATATTAGTTGTAGGAAGAGCAGTTACTACTTCTGCAACTGTAGTATCAAGATTACCTAATTGCCTTAATGGAACATTGCCATTTGAATCAAGTCCACAAATGCCATTTGCTGCATTAATAGTCTTGGTAGAGCCATCAGCGATAAGAATCTGCGAAGAAGTTCCATTTATTATGTGTATTTTCTTTAATAGCAAATCACCAAATTGAAGTTTGGCAACCATTTCTGATTGCTCATCACTATTAATATTATAAGAGATGAAGCCTGATGGCACAAGAGTTGTAGATGAAGAACTTACATTGTTAACTTTCAGTCCCTCATTATCATCATCCATTTCAATTTCACTTGCTCCTTTAGTTTTGACAAATGAAGCTTTAATCTTCTCCCAAAAATAAGCTAAACCTATTTCATCTAAAAATTTCATAATCTATTGTTTTAAATTGTTATTTACTAGTAATATCTGTTATCTGTTCCTCCGTGATTGCTGGAGGGAAGTCCTTCGTCACGATGTCGGTCACTCTGTTTGAAATATCCTTGTAGATGTCCGTGCCGAGTTTTTTTGCTGTCACGCTGCCGTCTCTGATGTTTCCAGTTGATATACAGTCCTCGGTCAGATGGTCGTGTTTGACCGCTCCCGGTTGTATTTTATCTGAGGTCACACAATTGGATGCTAGGTGTCTGTTCTTTACAGAGCCATCGGCAAGCTTCGCTGCCGTTATCGCCCCATCCGCAATTTGCGCTTCCGTTATTGTTATCTTGGCGAGTTCACTCTTGATAATCCTAACGACCGCATCGTTCTCCAGTTTATCGTCCATCATGGCAAGCATCCTGCTTAACTCGACAACGATGTCGTAAATTTCCGTGCCGACACGCACCGCTGTGTTTTCTCCAACCTGCGTTGCATCTCGTATCAGCTCTGCCATACGGAGCATTTTTTGAATATCCTCGTTCATGTCTTATGTGCTTTTAGTTGCCTATTGCGTGAATGTGTGCCCTTGTTCCTCGCTGTGCCTTCACTTCTCCTTTCGAGGTGAATGCCTTGAGATATTCGAGTGCATCTGATAAATATCTTTCCGCCATATCCATGATGTCGTTGTATTGCTTGTTGTTTGAAACGTCTTGAACATGGTCTGAATAATCGTCTCTGTGGCGCATTCCACCTGCTCGGCTTATAATTGCGCCATCGGCACGAAAAAGCCTCGCATACGTGAAATAAGCGAGTGCTTTGCGTATTCCGCTGGTGTACTTCTGCACCTTGGTTTCTTCTTGGCTGCAATCGCCCTCCTTCTTGGTGGTATATTCGCCACCGTCCAGGAAGACCGCAGGCTGGAAATCGGGCAAGACTGAATCGTCCCACTCTCCCTGCTCGGTCGCTGCCTTGAACCGCTTCCACCCGATGGCTGGTATGATGTTCGCATCTTCGCATTCTCGAATGTATGCGTTCACTTCATCCTTATCTAGGTGTACGCTGGTCGGTCTTGCCAGTTCTCGGAACTGATCAACCGTGATAAGTTGTTTTCTTTGTTCTCCCATAGGCTCAATCAATTAATCTATAGTGTTGTTTCCTGCCGCTTCGCTGCTAATATACTTCAACGGCTGCAGCTTGGGGTCTAGGTTCTGAATGGCAGAATCGTGCCAGTTCTTGAAAATCTTCTTGAAGGCTCGCTCGATGAAACGCTGCTCTGTCGTTACCTCTCCGGCATAGTATTCGTAAGCGTCCTGCATAACTTGTCCGCTGAATCCCAGCTTGCCAATACGGATGGAGTAGAAGAGTTCTTGATGGAACTGTGCGTAGATGCGCTCGATAACGCTGCTGTCGGTCACGGAAAACTCCTTGTCGAAGTTTTTTGTCGGGAAGGCGACAACCTTCGGTTCGTCTTCCTCGTTCTCCACCTCTACAGCTAGAATCTTCGCTGTGTTCTCGTCCCCTTGGAACTGCAAAAGGTCTTCATCGGAAATCATCTGTCCGCTCTCCACCTCTTCGCCATTCTCATCGAACTTTGGAACGCCCTTTTTGGTTACAAGCATACACGATACGAGGAAGTTGTTGCGGACGTTTCTCATCTTGACGTTGCCCAGTCCCTCATCGGTCGAAATCTCCGTGATTGCTGAATCGTAGCTTGCTGTCGGATAGATAAACTGTCCGTCTAGGCTCTGCCACAGAATCTGCCCCTTGTAGCTGTCGATGCCTCCTGCGTTTTCAATCTGTTCAAGGACGATGTCGGGGTCGGGATTGAAGACGTTGATGCGTTCAATAGTCTTATCGTTCACCATCAACCGCTTTCCGTTCCTCGTTTTCTTCTGTTCCCAGTCTGGATGCAGCAAGACGTGCGCCACGTTCCCCTTGTCGTCCGTCTCTTCCAGTCGGCAATTTTCAAAGGGTACGTGGCTCACGCTCGACACCTGCCCTAGAACGTTGTAGTTTACATGAAGGGCAAAGCCTCCAAAGCGTGCGAGGTCTTGCGCTACGTTCCGGAGCAAATCGTCTGCCGTGTCCCCTTGTGGGTTCATCGCCAACGCTGCTAGAATGTCGCTGTCGAATCCGTAGCCCTCAATGAATCGGGCGTAGCGGTTAAGGCACAGCATTGCCGTTCCGCTGGCTTCCGTGATGCGTGCGAGGTTCTGCGGATAAAGATTGTCATATCCGTATGCCTGCATCTTGAATCGGCTGACGTAGCCAATATCAACTCTTCGCTTTGGCTTCTTAACTGTCTTAACGTTCATACTGCTTGTGTCGTTTTACTTGTTGTTTTGTTACTCTTCCTTGCCTGCTTTCTCGGCTTGGTCGATGTCTTTCTTCTTGTCGCTGCCTGCTGCTTTTTCGGCAGGATCTTTCCCGGTGGTATCATCTGCACCGCTGTCGCTGCCTTCTGGCTGCTGCTTGTTCTCGATGAGTTCATCGCTGGGTATCTTCTGAAAGTAGCTTTTCATGTGTGGGTACTTCGTCAGATATTCGTGCGCTACCTTGTCGGTCAGGTTCTCATTCGTGAAAATCTTACCATGGTAGAAATCCGGGCAGGAAATGATAAAACCTGCCTTCATTGCGTAATTACATGTTTTTGGCATTGCCTTTTCTTTTTTGAGTTTTAGATATATTTCTATCAGAGCATCGTGGTAACACTGCTGGCAGGTTGTCGGAACAAAACGCTTGCGTGTTACCTCGAAATATAGAGTTTCTATAACTGCCTTGTCAGTTGCATCAAAGGGACTGTCGAAACGTGCCTTCAACTCCCCGACCTTGGCTGTTGCTTCCTTGTATGTCATAGGCTACGCTGCTGCTTCCGTCAGAAGGCTCTGATACTTGGCTGCTGTTGTCTCGCTGTCGGTGTCAAAGAAGAAGTAAGCTGCCTTTGGTACGCTCTCCTCTTCCAGCGTGATAAGCCAGCCGCCCTCGGTATCGTCTGAGTACTTGTCGTTCTCGCCTGCGCTTGCCTTCAGTGCCTGCGCATATCCGAATACCTGATACTCTGCCTTTCCTTCCGCTCCCTTAGAGAGGTTGCGAAGGATGATAACGAACTTTCCGTTCGCCAGTCCGTCAATGATATTTGCGCAAACGTCAGGTGTGTTAGCCAATACCACGACTGCTACGGTGTTCTTCCAGCTGTTGCGATACGTGCCAACGGTCAGCTCAGTCTTGGTTCCAGTGAATGGCTTGCTGCCTTCCTGCCGGATAGCGTATGCTTTCTTGCCAGTCTTCAAAACTAATGTTTTAATTATATTGCCCGCTACAACGGACTTGGTGAAGTCAATGTCGTCTCGGTTGATAATAAGTCCATCGCCCTCCAGTCCCTTTGTTACCTGGTCTTCGCAAGGGATGATGATATCCTGGGCGATAAGGCTCTCGCAAGTTGTTGCCATATTAATTCGTTTTAAATTGTTATATCCCCAACACCGTTTTGTGGGTGTTGAGGATTGTCAAAATAACTTAATACTAAACTGAAAATTTGGAGCGATTAGTAAGCTGCATGGATCATGTCCTCTTCGAGGAGAGCCGTTCCAATCTTACCTGTAGCATAGAGATAGTTTCTGCGCTCCTTCTGGTCGAACCAGATGTCGAGGTCGCTGATGAGTGCATCGGCATCAGTGCCCACCATAAGGTGCTTCGGGTTGCAGAATACCGCACGGTGTGGAAGGTTGACTGTCGTTTCGCCCTTCTCGTATGCGTTAATCATTCTATCCCAGATGCCGACACGAGCAATCTTCACTCCGTTGTAGGTCGCTAAATCGAATCCATCGAACACCTTCTCCCACGGCATAATATCGTGGTAGGTCTGCTTGATGTCGTAGGTCAATGCGTCAGCAAGCGAGCGTGTCATAAGCAACACGGCATCGCTATCGTCAACGATACGTGTGTCCACGTCCATCAAGATGGTGTCAACGAGTGTTGTAGCCGTACCCTTTTTGCGCAATGCTGAAACCTGCGCTGCTGCCGTGGTCTCGCTGTTGGCTGCGATGGTGGTATGGTTCTTTGCTGCTGTGGCTGTAAAGATGCGCTTGAAGAGACCGTCACAGACGTTGAACATATTAACGTCCGACCCTGCTGTCAGCTTGCCTCCACCTTCACCTGCCAATGCTGCCGCCTTGTCACCGAACCAGCCGAAACGCCAAATCATCTGCTGCATGGCTCGCTGGAGTGCATCGGTGTAGATGGTCATAAAGTCGGTGCTGGTAAGGTCGCCAATGGCTGTGCCAGTCTTCAATGAATACTCAGCGATGGTTCCCTTCAATGCCTCGTAGCAAATCTTGGTAGGGATTTCCCACTGCCCGAGTTCCCAACGCTTCTGAGAGTTGGCGATGCCCTTCTCTTCGTAGGTAGGGTCGCAACCGCCACCCTTCTTACCGACCATCTCCATCTCACCGATAAGTGCAATTGGATCATCGTTCTTGACCTTCATGATGTTCACGAATGAAGAGAAATCCTTATCGTTGTAGAAGGTTTCCTGCACGGCATCCTTGATGCTTGCGAGGTTTTCTGGCTGGAGTGTAAGGTTCTCCAGCTGCTTCTTTGTAAATCCTGCCATTATTTTCTTTTGATTTAATGGGTTAATACTTGGTTACTTCTTGCCCTTTTTGTGGAGCTTGGCAAGTCTCTCCTTGATAGCGTTCTTGCCTTCCTCGACAGCGTTCACGTTGTCGCCTGCGCCCTTGCCGCTTGGCTGTCGCTGCGCTGGCTGGTAGTGGCTGCTGTAGCCTGCCAACACCTTCTCAGCACCGCCTGCCATCTTCACGGCATTCAGGATGCGCATGTCTTCCTTGCTCTTTGCGAGTTTCTGTGCGCCTGCCAGCTGTGCCTTGGTGTCGTTCAACTGCTGCTTGAGTGCTGCAACCTGCTGTTTCAACTTGGCTACGGTTTCGTTGTCGGTGCTTGATGCGCTGCCGCCCTCACCGCCTTCATTGCCTTCACCGCCTTCATTGCCTTCACCGCCTTCATTGCCTTCATTGCCTGCGGTCTGAATGTCGGTAATTACACCGTCCTCGACAACAATTGTCTTACCGTCCGGCATTTCAAACGTTCCGTCCGGACTTGCCTTGTCGCCAACTTGTGGATCTCCCTCTTCACGCTCAACGGTCAGAACTTGACCGTCCGATGTGTTGAGTTCCATCGCCTTTGGCTCTGCCTTGGCTTGTGGCTCTTCCACCACCTGCTCTGCTTCCTCCAGTGTCTTCACGCCCAACTTGGCGAGAATCTTGTCGAGGAGAGAAGCCTTTACTTCTGTCTTTTTCTCCATTGCTTTTGGATTTTGTTGTTTTGAATTAATAAAATTTTCTATGTTGCGTTTCGATGCGCTTGCGCTGAGTGGTACAATGGTGCTGCTGATAAGACCTAGGCGCAAAGCCTCGCTGGTGTTGATGAAGAAGTCCTTATCCATCAGGGTTTGAATCTCTTCCCTATCGCACTCGCACCGCTCTACGTATGCGTCCACCATCTTATCCTGCCACATCTGCATTTCCTCGCCCAGGTTCTTCAAGTCCTTTGCGTTCAGCTGGTCGCCCAACCCACAGCCAGGAACCCACGGATTGTGCAGCAGGAAGGCAGCGTTCTCGTATGCCTTGCGGTTCTCCTTTGGTGCTGCGAGCATGATGATTGTTGCCATGGATGCTGCCTTGCCCTCAACGGTGCAGGAAATCTTCTTTCCGCTCTGTCGCAGTCGGTCGTAGATTGCCCAGCCTTCAACCACAGAGCCGCCATTGCAGAAGATGCGCATATCGATTGAATCATCGTCTTTCGGTATGCTTGCCGCAAAAGCATCTATATCCTGAAAACATACGCAATCGCCTCCCCACCATTGATACCAGAACTTGTTGTCTTGGCTGTCGATGTTGTTGTATATTCTGAGTTTTGCCATTGAATCGTGATTTTTAAGTTTTAAAAACGCTGCAAAGATACGATATTTTCCGATATGTTTATCTCGTAAGCAGTTAATTTTTCTAAACAAGCCAAAATTTTGCGCTCTAAGCGGCTTTTATCACCTTGGGTGTGTAACTTTACCACCTTCAAGCGAAAACCGCTCAGAACGCAAATCTTAAAGAAATAACTACACTTTAAATCCTGCCGATATTCTCTATCGTCTGCACTCTACGCTGGGTTCGGTTTATCTCCTCCACGCTCACTACTGGCTGGGGAGCCATCTGATACCCTCTTGCTACAGCTGCCGCCAGCATATCCATGCCGATGTTGCTGCCTCCGTTGTTTACTACGATAGGCACGCCACCGCCTAGCTGGTTGAATGCGGATAATATAGGGCTGAACATCGATGTCGCCTTGGCGGTCATTACGCTCTCGCCATTACTAAGCCTTGCCGGGATGCTGTCGCTCGTTCCGGTTCCAGAGCCTTGGACGTAGCCACCAGTGGAAAAGCCCTTGACGGCTGCTTTCGCTCCGGCAAAGGCTGCCTTGGTTAATGCCATCATGCCTGCTGCACTGGCAACGCCAAACCACGACTTTTCTGCCAGCTCATGTGCCAACATCTGTGCATAGTAAGCCGTGATTGCCATCTCAATCGCATCAAGCAAAGATGTGAGCATGGATTTCAAGAAGTTGTGGAAGGATTTGTCTTGCTCATTGAAGAAACTAGACAGTCCATCGCCCAGCGTAGAAATCATGTTAGCCATCATCTGCTGGCGTTCACCGATTTTCTGTTGCTGCTTCTTGTTCGAATCGCCTGCCAGCTGTACCTCTGTGTCGTGGAGTTGCTGCTGGAACTGCTTCTGCGCTTCCGTGTTCTCTTGGGTCATTGCTAGCTTCTGCTCTAGGAAAGCCTTATACCGCTCCAACTTGGCTGCGTTGTCGTTCTCCTCATCGCTAGTGCCACCACCCAATATATTTGCATCCTTGCGTGCCTTCTCTGCGTTCTCGAACTCCTTGTTGAGTTCGTCCACAATTTCCTTCGCCTGGTTCTTCAAGTCCGCTTTTGCTTTTATCATGATGTCGAGAAGTTTTGCCTGCATTTCCTGCGCCTTTTCCGCTCCAATTTGCCCTGCCGCCACGTATGCGTCAATGCTTCGTGACACCATGTTCTTCTCCAGCTGTTCGAGGTCGTTGCTGTAGTCTCGCTCGTTGTCGTACATGCCTGCGAGGTATCGCTTCTTTGCGTCCATTACTTGCTCATTGTACTGAAACTGGATAAGTGCAATCTGTGCCTGCAATTCTTTCTCCTGCTTCTTCCTGCGCTCTGCTTCTGCCTTGGCTTCCGCTTCCTCCTTGGCTCTCTGTGCCTTGGTCTTGGTGGTGTTGCCCTTGGCTGCTGCTGGTGTCGTTCCCTTGTTTCCGCTCGCTGGCTCGCTGCTGGTCGCTCCACCGTTCACGCTGGCTAGCTTTATGTGTTCGAGCCTTCCGTTCACGGTGTTCTCGAATCCGTCAGCGAAGGAATTTCCTATCTCTATGCCAGCGTTCTTGATGTCGTGCCATGATTCCTTGATAGTGCCGGAAATGTCGAATATTTCCTTGAATCCCTTCTGTGCCTTGGATAGGTCAAAAGTCACGATACCTTCGAGAATATCAAGCATACCCTTGGCTGCAAAGCCCATCCTTTTGAATGCGTCTATTCCGAGATTGCATACGAGTTTGATTGCGTTCCACATCAAGCGGAAACTTGTGCCGAGCGCATTGATTATCCCTCGCAACAGAAGGCTGTCATTGTACCAGTCGATGAAGTAGTTGATTGCCTGCACAACTCCCTTGATAACTGCCGTAAGTGATTTCTTTGCAATCGTGCTCAACTGAGCCTTCATGGTCTCGAATCCACCCCCGGTGTAATCAAAAAGAGAAGCCATTGCGTCCTGCAATTCCTTGGTTGCGTTCAATTCGTCCTCTTGCGCCTTTGCAATATCCCCGGACTTTGCCTTCACTTTATCCATGTTCAACTCAACGTCACCGAGCATCTCAATATAAGCAAGTCCGGCATCCTCTCCAGGACCACCGAAGATGTTGGCAATTGCGCTGCCTACAGCGGCACTTGATTGTGGGAGTTCCTTCAACTTATTAGCCACCTCTTGCATAACCTGGAATGTGGTCTTGCTTCCGTTCTGCAGTTCTGTCTGTACTTGCTTGGATGATATACCTATTCCGTCAAGTGCAGCTGCCGTAGCGGTTGTCATTTCTCGCAGTCGTAGATTTCCTTCCTTGATGGTATCAACGCCCTTGTCGCTGAAGATACCCTCCTTGGTCGCTTGCGTTGATATTGCCACCATTTCTTCTGCATTCAGTCCGGCTTCCTTGAAGTATCTCGGGTATTCTTTAATCGTGTCGAGGAACTCACCGTTGGCGTTTGCACCGCTCACCAGTCCGTCTTGCATAATCTTCAAACTATCAGAAACGGAAATACCGAAAGCCTTGCTCATTGTATTAGCAGACTGCATCGTCTCCGTGAATTCCAAACCGAATGTATTGGATACCGCAAGAACCTCGTTGCGCACGGATTTCATTTCGTCCCCGGTCAATCCGGTGAACTGCTGCGTCAGTCGTGTGGCTTCCATCAATCCCTTGTTGTAGTCATACCACCATTTGAATGCCATTCCTGCACCTGCCACACCTGCCATAGCGAGGAAATAAGGGTTGGTCAATAAGGAAAGAGCCGTATTTTTCAACGCACCAAACTTTACCTTTAGGTCTTCCACGGACTTTCCCATTTCCATAACCTTTCCGATTCCAGTATCATTAACAACATCAAAACCGAAAAACTCGGTATTTTGTAGGTCGTCAGCCGCCTTCATCATGGAATCGTAATAGCTGCCGACACTGCGCTGGAATCTTCCAGTAGCCTCCTCAGCCTCTTTCAGCTCCTCTATCAAGTCTTGGATATGCTCCTGCATCTCCTGACCCTTGGAACTATCACGCTCGGCACGGCTCATCTCATCGTAAGCCTTGGTGGCATTGGAAAGCTGGGCACGCAGCTGCTTCAAGCTGCCTTCCTGCTCGTTCTCTGTGCGCACGTTGTTCTGGATTTCCTTCCGCAAGGTGCGCACGTTGTACTGATACTCCTTGATGGTTGCGTTGATGGCTTCCGTCTGCACCTTCATCTCGTTGGTCGTGATGGTCTTGTCTTTTTCCTGCTGCTGCAAGTCCTTGATGCTTGCCTTTAGCTGGTCTATCTTTTCCTTGTATCTGATGATGCCATAGATTGCATCCTCGTACTTGACCTTGATGTCAAGAATCTGCTGTCTGTCTTCACTTACCATAGTTCTTTCTTTTTAGTTGTTCAACTCTATCATTGTAACCTCGCAATATCCGCTGTTTGTTGTCTTGATTTCAAGAACCGCAAAATAGGCTCCATACTGGGCAAGGTACACTGGCTTCGTTTCGTCAAAATCCAGAATATCCAAGTCCGACAGATTGAGCCGCTCTGTGATTACGTGCGCCTTGGAGATGCTTGCTGCAAGCTGCTTGTACTTCGTATCGAAGATGTTCTGAAGATCAATATCGAATCGCAGTGCCGCTTGCTCCTTATCATCCCTAAGCGTCATTATTCGCTCCTTGCATCCCTTATACTCTCCACCATTCTTCATGCCGAAAGAATCCAGTGTTCTTATCGGTATGCGGTTGTCATCGCTGGCTGCAAAAGGTAGCGTCCACGTGTCCTGCTCATAGTCCAAAGTCTGGTTGCTGATTGCGAGGTCTGCATCATAGTCCCCGGTTGTCTCTTCGTCTTCCTTCCACTTGTAGCGGTTGTGTTGCATGAAGTCTGAAACGTTATACTCGCTTTTTCGTGGTGCACCTTGGCGGTCATACGGAATGAGTTTTCCGCTCCAGTCGTAGGCGTTCGCCTTGTTTGCCCAAACTCTGGTAAACATGATAAACTGCACTTGCGTGCTGTTGGTCAGTTGCCTAGGGAACGAGCCAGTTATCAAAGCCAGAAACTTTATGAAGTTTGTTACCTCGATTTCAGGCAGGTTTATGCCGATAGGGAAACTTCCCCCAATCGGAACGCTGTCCCCACTCTTGACGCTTGCCGTGATTTTGCCGCCATAAACGGAAGGCAGGTTAACTGTGTTCACTCCGTGCATGATAGTCTCAAACGTCAGTACATCGTCCTTCTTTAGCGATATTGTGTTTGTCCCTGCCGAAAGCAAATAAAGATAGCCATCGATAGCATAGCTACGTAGTACGACCGGGTACTTAACCTGCCCATCCTCGTATTTCAAATCTCCGAACTCGTATTCCTGCGTGGATGCCTCACCTTCAGTAGTGCTTGGTGTTGTCACGGTCATTTTCACGCCCATAGGCAACTGAATCTCCGCTGCGTCATCAAACTGATGTCTGACGTAGTATTGCACTTGCACATCAAAGGTCAGTTCGCAATCCTTCGTTATCGTCAGTTTCTGTACATCGCTGCCAGTGCTTGGTGTGACTGACGTCAATGAGTTGTTGACGGAAAAGGAAAGTGCTCCCAGTCCGTCACGGCTCTTAACGTCTGCGGTCAGATTACCAATGATTGTCTTGTCGTCTGCCTTGTTATTGATTATAGGCACAACGAGGTTGTTCAACATCTTCTTTGCTTCATCATCCTGCCAAACGAAAGATACGCCCGACTTCCTCGCTATCCTTGACAATAGCCAGTTTACGGTCACACATGGCTGCAAGAATTTTGGGGACGTTTTATATTCATCCACCGCCACATCATCGCCTACGAAATCCTCCTTATTATTGCCATCTATCATTTCGTGCATAGGTGTCAGCCCGGTAACTGATAGCGACAGAGTGCTGTAATATTCGGCAGGTGCATTCACTACGAGGTATGCAGCTCTAGCCTCTCCTCTGATGGTGTATACTTCCAGCGTCTCATCTTCTCCGCTCACGGATATAACCCGCATGTACTTATCCAGTACTGCATAGCTTCTGTAATCGCCCTTTCCTTGCGCTTGCACATTTGCCGTTGATGATGGCAAGAAGGGGATGAGAGCACAAATCGTGTCCGATGCGTTCTCTATATTTCCACTGATGTACTTTCCGACCTCTGCGCCAGTTCTGATGCGTCCACGGCTAGCCGAGTATTGTGTCGTGGTATACTTATTCCTCTGCACCAGATTAATACCAAAGTTATCTTTGCTCTCAATTCGGTATGGATTGTAATAAGCAAAGAATATCCCCTTGCTCACGGCTTCCTCCCTTGTGTTCGGGGTGTTGTACTTTTCAAAAAGCACTCTGTCTGTCACTCCCAGTTCGTTCAGTTTCATTCCGCTCTCCAGTAACTTCGTGAACGCTGGCATAATACCCCAGTAGATTGAAACCTCGATGCTTTCCTCGATGCTCAGAACGTTCAATCGTCCGTCCTTGATAATTTGTACACCTCCACGGAAATAACTGCACTGGTGGAAAATAAAAGGGTATCTGCTGCCGCTCTTCGGTCTGTCCGCTTGCTGCAGAACTGAAAGATTATGCACCGTCCGTGGTAGCTGGATGGTGTACGTGTAGTTCGAGGTCATTTTCGTGACGTCACGAAAAAGGTTGCTCTTAATGTCGAGCACCACATCGGTGCTCTCCGGCAAATCCATCAAAACACCGTCTATATAAAGTTGCTGGTCTGTCATAATCTCTGAACGTTAATGTTATTTATTATCATTTCGCACACGAAATCCTGCAAGCAAGCTGTGCTCTTCGTGTAGCTTCCTGCCTTGATTGTTACGCTCGTCCACTGGTCTTCCTCGTGCATCCAGTCTCCCCCGAGGTACATGTCAACGACTGGGCTGCTGGCTAGGTCTTGCAGCATATCGAACGTATCACTGTCAACCAACGGGGCACAAAGTTTGATTGAATCCGTGCGCTCGTATCCCTGCCTTCTTCCGCTGTCGCCAACGTAGCCGTATATGTCGCTGTATTTACCCAGATTGTTGCGTATGAAACTCAGGTCGCTGGCTATTTCTCTCGTTTCCTCCCCAGACGCAAATAGCCAATAGCGAATGAATCCGTGTCGGTCAATCCAACGCAGATAGATGCCGCTCTCGGTATCGTCTCTGTCAATGCGCAGCAATAGTGACTGCTTTCCACCGGCAGATAGACAGAAAGTAAGGTCGAAAGTATTGTCAAACGTTCCCTGCTGAATCTCTCCATCGTAGTCGTAGATGTTCCAGTACCTGGCACCGCTTGGTAATATGGCTGCATTGAAGTCTATCATGTTGGTGTTCGGAATCTCAAGCAGCTTGTTGGGTGCTCCCTCGTAACCTATAAGCAGTTTGGTGTCCGCCTTACTTAAATACATACCAAAAGAGAACGGATAGTTGGTGAACCACGTAAGGCGTTTGTAGCCGTTCCAGGTCTCCCCGAACCTTGGCGCACCCCATACTACGTTCGTAGTGAATTCGATGCTCGCAAGCTGTCCGTCTCTGTCATCGTATGCGTTAACCTCAACTCTTATGTACTGGGATAAGTTATTGACGTCATAGTTTATCGTCCAGTCCACGCCTGCATTGATGCGTCCATCGAAAAAGGCTTGTACGTATGCCCTGGAGTCTGTAATGCACTCACCGTTGAACGCCTCCACATTGTAGGCTCGTTCCGTTTTGCCCCATCTGATTATTACCTCAATACACGATAGGTTGCTTCCACTCGCTCTGATGATGCAAGGCAAGAAGGCGAAGCACACTTCATCTGGATAGAAAAAAGAATATCCGTTGTTCACTGTCTGTCTCATACCGTCTCATTGTTAAGTTTGATACTTCCCACCGACTGGTGGATTAAGAAAATAAGTCGCTGCTCGAGCCGCTTCATCGTGTCGGTCACAACGTTGCTGTATACGTCAGCCCTGCCGCCAGTCCGGTGCAGCTTAGAACCCTTGCTGGCGATAGTGTGCGCGATGGCTCCTGCCATTCTCATGTCGCCACGCTCTTGTGGAGTATACTTGTGCTGCCGCTGGGTCTTGTAGGGGATAGGTCTGCCGTGCAGCCCCTTGTCTTTCATCCACTGCCGGATGATGCTACGGAAGCCGTATGGTATCTTTCCTGCCCTTCGTCCAGTTTCGAGAACCCCGAATGGCTTGTGTCCCCAGAGGATGGTTTCTTCCTCGCTGGGCTGCTCCACCTTTAGGCTCGCTATTGTGCGCCCCGATGCGTTCTGTCCGTTGATACGAATGTGGTTGATGATAAGCTGCCGTGCTCTCTCCACTTCCTCACGCATGATGAGCGATGCCGCCTTGGGGTCGAATTGTATTCCTCCCTTGCTCATACCGCACATCCTCCTATGCTCTGTGTCAGTTGCAGGGAGTACATTACGCCCGACACGATCGTGCTCAAACGCTCGATGATGGTCTCGTAGTACTGCTGCCCTTCCAATGGTTCGAACTGGCGCGACTGGTTGATGGCTCGTATCATCCTCGCCCCTGCCACCTTCATTCGGTCGATACACTCTCCGTTGTCTTCTCCTTCCGCTCCCCTCGGTACGGTGTCGAGATACGCCAGGGCAACGTTCACGGTGTCGTATACCCTGCCGTTGCGTATCTCTGTCGTGCCGCTGGCTGGGATGATGCAGACGATTGCCGGATAGTTCAGTTTCTCCAGCTTGGTGTCCGCTGTGTCCCAGTCCTCGAAAAGGTAGGTGTAGTCTGGTAGCGTGTCTGCTGCCAACTGCTTTAATGTTTCTCTGATTGTTGCCATAATTATCTAGATTTACGTTTCATTTCTTCCGCTTGCAACTTCTGCAGGTTCCGCTCGTACACGCTTCTCTTGTTGTCCATTTCCATGCACTTGTAGATGCGAAGCCATGGTGTTTTCAGAACTTGGTCGTGGTCGCTGATGCCCATCCTTACCGCGTACCAGTCCAACATGCCGAACAGACCAAAGCGCAGGGTATCTATGCCTGCTTCCTTCTCCAGTCTTGTTGGCTTCGCTGTGTCGGTGCTCTCGAAGAGTTTATTGATGCGCTCCACCTCTGATGTTACCCAGCCGATGAGCATAACGACATCAACCGCCCTAGCCTGCTCCACTTCCTTGTGGCTCAGACCGAGGACGGTTGTCACTATCTGATACAGACTTTCTTCGCTGTCTGATAGCTGGGAAAGGTCTATCAGCTGCCCGATGGATAGCTGGTTGAGATTGTCGGGCACTTGCTTTCCTCCAACGAAAGCTGGTCGTGGCTGCTTGCCGATTTTATAGCTGGTGTGCCTAGCAACTGCCAGCCAGTACTTGAATGTAGTGTTATTATCCATACGCTTTATAATTTTGTCGTTATCTTTGTCTCAATACGTGCGCCCTAGCCGTTCCATGGCTCGCTACGGATAACTTCTTTAAGGCTACGTATCGTATTGCGTCTATGCCGTGGTTAAATGCGTCTATAGGCTGGTTCGTTGTCTCTCCATCCCTTGACTTCTTCCACTTGTATTGCTGCATGTTCCCGATGACGCCGTGGCTGCGTCTTGTTATATTGATGCGAAAACGCTTCAAGATGTCGATGCCGTTGTTGATACTGTCCTTGCCTTTGGTGCTGCCGATTATCCACAGACCTCGGTTGTGTATCTCCTGAATGCTCTTAGGCTCTGCCGAATCCGCAATGATAAGGTCACGTTTCGTCCGTCCTTGTTCCTTGCATCGGTCTGCGATGTCATCGTTCGTCATTCCAGGCTGGTAGATTTCTTCGTCCACCCATAACTCTCCGTGCGCCAATATAACGTGCTCCAGCGCAGTTGGGTCGTTGGTGAATCCGAAGTCCATACCCCTGCATTCCATCTTCCACTCCTCCCTTGGTGGCAGCTTATCAACGATGCCCCAGTTGGTGAAGATAAGCCCGGTAATCTTTCCGGTCAATCCTCTTGCATAAACTCGCCACAGTTCGGGGTCGTCAATCTCTTCAATTTTCTTGTGTTCCTGCTCCGTGAGAAATCTGTTGTTTCGGTGGTCGCTCAGGATCAGTCGACAGTCATCCCTTCCGATGATGTTGTTGTGCACCCAGAAGCGTGCGCTTGGGTTGTAGTCGATGAACACCTGCTTTCGGGTTCGGATGGCAAGCTGCCAGAACACTTCGTAGGGCACACCGTTCGCCTCGTTCACGAACAGATAGTCTCGCTTACCGTTCTTCGCATCCTGCGCATCTTGGTAACTCTTGAACTCGATGATTGAGCCGTTCTTGCCTCGGTAGCTGCTGTCGCTCTTATTGTTCTTGAACCAGTCCAGCAACTCTGCCCTTGTGTGCAGGATAGTGTCGAGGTCTCGCATGGCTCCCACCTTCAGGTTCGGGAGGTCTTGACCGCACACCGTGATAATCACCCTTGGGTGCTCAAAAGAAAGCACTATAAGACGCTGCATGATGGTGTATGTCTTCCCCGAGGACGTGCCTCCTTGGTTCACGAGAAACCTTGGCTTCACGTCCGCATTCGGATCATAGAGTTCACCAATAACGTCAAATAGTGCCATTCTTTCAAACAATAAAAACTTAAAACAAAATTATGGTTAAATTATTCTTTATCCAATCCTTCACGCTCGATTACTTCCTGCTCGCTGGATGCGCAAGTATGTCCCGAGTTGATGTAGCGTACCTCGATGCCGCCTTGGAAGCCTGCGTTCAGGTCGAGCACAACCTTATCCAGTCCGAGCAGCTTGCAAATCTGCGTCTCTGCCTTGATGATGATGTCGAGGTAGCGTGGTTCTCCGAATCCTCGCTTCTCGGCATCGTACATTATCGCCTTGACGGTCTCGATTGAAATCTGCTTTCCTCGCTCATCTACGATTGGCAGTCCCTGCTGGGTCGCTGTCTTTTCGTGGTAGTCCTCTTTGGATTTCTCCCAGGCTTCCCACGCTTCACGTATCACCAGCTTCAACCTTGCCACCTCACTGGTTATTTTCTCGTCCGTGTCGGTCAGCCGCTCTTCCCTCCACTCCTTCAATAACCGCTGAATGTCGCAGTGCGCTTGATTGTATTTCGGTCTATCGAGCCGCTTGCGAACCTCCGCAGTGATTTCTCGCTCCGTCCAACCTCGGCGGTACAGAGGAGCAATGATGTCTAGGCGGTTCTGTATGTCGATGCGCTGCAACCGCAACTTCTCGTTATTACCTTTTGGCATAGTTAAAATTTCTTTGTTTTTTATTTAAAATATTCTTGAAAAAAGTTGCATATTTCAAATAAATTTCGTATCTTTGCAAACGTAATAAGGGAAGAGTCCTTATCTACTGAAACCCTCCGAGGATGAGGGAAAGTAAAATGAAATCCCAAAGTCTTATGAACGTACTGAAAATTTCATTGAAGATTTGGAAAATAGAAATCTTATCATTTACGATTAGATTATTCTAAGCTCCAAGGGGTGGTGCTCGAACCACCACCCCACTTTGGGATTTCGTTTGCAAATTTACGAATTATTTTTCATACAACCAAATTTTTAACGTTATGAGTGAATTAAACGAATCATCAAACAAATCTTGGGGTGGAGCACGCAAAGGCTCTGGACGAAAGAAAAAGTGCGCCAAGCGACTTTATTTCTCAGCCTCCCAGGAAGTATTAGATGCACTGGCAACCATCGAGGGCAACCAAAGCGACTTCATTTGTGATTGCATACTTAAAGCCACTGGCAGGGGTTAACCCTGCCTGCTGGCTCGTATAGCATTCTCTAATTGCAACCTCAATTCATTGTTATTTTTAAATTCACCAACAAAGTACGAAGAGCGCATTATACCTTTCTTTTTCACTCCACGCATAGTTTTGCAAAGATGCTCACCTTCCATAACGATAGCGATGCCAAGAGGAGGATTTTCTTTACCTAGGGCATCCGAAAGCATATCAACGATGTTTCGCCCCAATCGCTCTTGTATCTGCAATCTAGCAGCGCAATAATCAACGACACGACCAATCTTAGATATACCTAGTATCTTACCATTCGGGTTTGGAATGTAAGCAAACCAATATTTACCAAAGAATGGCATCATGTGGTGCTCGCACATAGAATAGAAAGTACCTTCATCTATAACCATACTATCATACACAATACCATCAACTCCATTTTGGAATGTGGTAATCTTCGGTTTCTGTGCAGGGTCATAACCTCGGTAAATCTCCCCGAACATTCTCGCAACACGCTCGGGAGTCCCCTTTAATCCCTCACGCTCCGAATTATCGCCAATCAACTGCAATAAAGCCTTGATGTGCTTTTGAATTTCTTCTTTTCTGTTCATTATCTCACCTCCAGTATTTTTTGAAGTTGCACACTAATCTTCCATCTTGGATTTTCCTTAACGTAACAAATCAAACTATTTACAATATAGCGATTTTCATTTTCTGCTCCAGTATCGCAAGGTTGCAAATAGTAGTAATCTGCCTTAATACCGAAATCTGTAACCTCATTCTCGCCAGTATATACTAGCTTTAACTCATTGCATTGCTTTATTGCCAATTCACCATTTTTCACGAATTGGCATTTAGGCGAACATGTTACCCAGTCTACACCAGCAGGAACCTCATTTGTTCCATTAGTCTCCATCGCAACAAAATACCCTTTGTTATGAAGCAACTCCAGCAGCTTAGAATTAACCTGCAGCGTTGGCTCGCCACCAGTCAATACAACAAATTTGCAAGAAGATGATTGTTTCATCACCTCCAATACAATTTCATATTCGTCCATTTCTGTATACTTTTTGAAATCGGTGTCACAGAATGGGCATTTGAGGTTACAACCACTGAAACGCACAAAGATAGCTGAATTACCTGCGTATGCTCCTTCACCTTGAATGGAATAAAAAATCTCGTTTACCTTCATATCTTAGTCCTCCTCATAGATTGCGATATTACCATCACTCTCTTGCACTTCTGCCTTATAGCACTCTGGGATTTGGTCTGTTATCCACTTAGCGATATTCTCCGCAGTAGGGTTGAAAGTAAGCAACTCGTTGAGATTACCGTGATCGAGATAGCCGTGAATCTTCTGCTTGATGTGCTTGAAGTCCACGACCATTCCATCTTTGTTCAGCTTTGCAGCCTTACAATATACAGTGATGTGCCAGTTGTGACCGTGAAGGTTTGCGCACTTACTTTCATACGAAAGCTTTAATTTGTGGCAAGCTGCCACCTCTATTTTCTTAGATACGTAATACATAAGCTATTTATTTTTATAATCTTGACATCCACAAGTTTTCTCATAAGTATGTTTCAACTTATCTACTTGAAGAAGCAAGAAGTTCGTATTATATTCTTTCTTGTTGTATTCTTGCACTCTTAGATATACATCTTCCCCATAATGCTGCTTTATCTTCTTGGTATTGATTGAGGAAATATGCTTTCCTTCAATATATCCGTACCTTTTCCCGATGGTCCAAGTAGTAGAATCAGCACTTGTGCAGAACCTGCATTGTCGAAGCAATTTCAATTCAGTGCAACCAAGGAGATGAATATCTATCGATGGTTTCTTTCTTTTGATGTAAGCCGCCAGTGCTGGAACTTGACTAACCTTTCCAGCTATTCTTAACTCCGGAACACTGATTGCGATATAGTCGCTAAATTCAATTAACCGATCAAGTCCTTTTGCCCCATCCTCTAGATGAAAGACATTGATGATTCTATTGTTAGGGCAATCATTACGAAGACGCTCACGGAACTCCCAAGCCTTAGAAGGGTTCAGTACCTTTTGGCAGTCCACCTCAACCATCGTAACACCTTGCGTATATTCATTGGTATATCTAACCAAACCATCATACCACTTATTGATAAGAGTCTCGTCTTTCTTGCCTTGCTGGCTACCAAACATCAACGTGAAAAGTCCGCTATCTTGTATAACGTGCTTCATATTATCCATGATGTATTTCGGAATCTCCTTATATGGGTTTTCCTTCTGCCACTTGAGTGGCATTATAGGAGATACCCCCCCACCAAACACGAGACGTTCAACGAATGGATAAGCGGTGTATAGACCGTAATTTACTCCCAACTCTTTTAATGCCAGGAATTGGTTTTGCACTTCGCAGCCTGCGAAGTGCACCTTAATATTACTCGGTAATCGTAGCTCCTCCATATCCGTCCTCCAAAACTTGCACCCTACTTGCATGAAAGTGCGTTAGTAACTCTTCGGCTATATCCTCGCAGGACATATCACCGAACTTGCAAGGCTCTCCATACTTATCCAAAAGATAAGTTTTAATCTCATTTTGCTGCTGATTAATTTCCAGTTGTCTATTGTTATGCTCCACCCTAAATGAAGCCCTAATAACAAAAACGTGACGATGTTTCGCCGCTAGATATAGGCAGAACTGGGGAGCGGTTGGATAGCGATGAAAGCCAACAATCTCATTATATGTGTTTACAAACCTATTCATATACCTTTACTCCTTCGTAATCCTTCAGTAATTCACGAACAGAATCGATGATTTCCTGCTTACTATCATCCATCTCTGACGGAATTTCTATAGTTATTTTACTTAAATTCTCGTTCTGAGCGGTTTTCTCTTCGTTTCCGATAGATTTATCATCTTCATCAAAAAAACCGCTTATATCGTAGTTATTGAAAGATTCCACACCCCAGTCTTTGAGAAGGTCGGTATTCCACTGGTTCGCCAGTGCATTGGTGTCCCAGTCTCCGAAGCCAGCATTATCCTTTATGATGAATTCTTTCTTCTGTCCTTCCGTGAGGTCTGATGCCTTAACGATAGTTGCAGTTGGCTGCTCCTTCCACTGGCTCCAGTAGTTGGCGATTGCCAGCTTCTCTGCATCGGTCAGTCGCTGGTCTGTGTCGAGAACGTCCATGATGGCTTCGGGTGTCATACTCACGATGTGGCAGAGTGCCCTCGTTCTCATATTGCCACCCAGTGCCTTGTAGGTTTCGTCTACGACTATAGGGCGAAGCTGGAGCATCTTAGGAAATACAAGAATGCTCTTTACCAGCTTTTGGAAATTCGCCTCAGTTATGGTTCTAGGGTTCGCTTCGTTCTCGCTGACCCTCGATAGTGCGATTTCTTCTGTTTTCATTTTCTTCTTGTTTTAAGTTCGAAATTTATGCTTATCTGACAAACACTGGCGCAAAGATACGACTTTTTTGCTTTAGTTGTTTGTTCTTTGCACACTTTTAACTTTTTCCAACACTTCGTTTTTGTATTATCCATCAAAGGCTCTGATGGTCTTCTGCAGGGTTGTCTGTGGCTTCTGCGGTTTAACTCTGACCGGGTATCCTGCGCACACCCATGCGAGGAGAAGTGCGTCTCTCTGGTCTTGGTTCATTCTCGGCATTTTCTCTCCTGCGCTTACAAAATAAGCAATCTCGTCTTGCGTGATTTTTCCGTCTTTACCCTTCCAGCACTTCTTCAGTGGCTTGATGATTTCGCAGGGGATATTGTAGTGTTTGCAGCACTCGACAATCAAGATTCCGGTCTGATGGTTCATTCCGGTAGAGCGTCCGATTGCTGCTGCCTTGACTGCCGTCATGAACCGATTAAGCACATGCCAGTTGCTTTTGTTGAGCCAGCCGCCTTCAATAACGACCTTAACCTTTTTGCAACTCTCGTTCATTGCTCTGAGGTAATCTATCAAAGCTGGGAAGTTCATTTTATAGGCGAGAAACTTCTTGTCGTCAAAGACTGCTCCAACTCCGCTTTCCTGATTGTCGGGGTCGATTCCGATTATAACTGTTCCTTTTTCCATTTTTTCTTTAAAGTAATTATTTTGTTTGAATTTCACGCATAAGCGTTTATTTTGTTCTGCTGGTGTAGTTTATTATCCAACGCCCTTTACGTGCGCATATATGTGCGCACATGCGTTATTATCCCTATCTTTCCCCTACCCCTTTCTTTCCCTTCTTTTTGGTTGCGATAGAGAAAGCTGGCAGGGATTCCGGAAGTTGTGCCTGCGCTTGCAAAATAAATGAATAACAAAATGTATATGTTGCAGGGTTCTTCCTTCTTCCACCGCCAGCCGAATGAATAAAAGCATAATTTTCTAACGATTTCTTTTTCTTACTTCTTCATGTACCACCTCGCTTTCTTTGTTTGTTGTCAGACTTCGGGAGATGCGTTTCCGGCTCTCATATCTTAATTTCAAGATGTTATAAGTTTATTTGTTTTGATATTAGAGCCTATCTCCTTCTGTCCTCGCTGGTTAATAACTCTATTATTGAACTCACGACCGATTATTCTTTTTGTTCTCTAGCAGCCATGCCAGATGCGCTGCCTGCTGCGGATTCTTGAACATGGAAAGAGCCTTCTCTACGTCCGGCTTCTTCCTCTCACGCATCGCTCTGTCGGCTACCCGGTTCTTCGTACCGTAGTTCCGGTAGTGCTTACTCCAGTACTCCTTTTGATACGCCCGGTATTTTTCCCGGTTTCTCTTTCGCCACTCCTTCGTGGCTCTGAGGATCTGTTCCCGGTGTTCCTGGTAGTACGTTCTGTTCTTCTCCCTTGTTGCGAAATCGCTCATTGCATTCAAGTATTACCTGATGTTCTACATATTGCTTGCGTGCCGGGCAATATATGCCATTTATGCAGTTTCGCCCGGCATCGCAAGCCTTGCATAATTCACTCGCCATGCGTCCACTAGAAAGGTAAGTCTACGAAGTCGTAGTCAGTGAAGGCAAAATTCTCGTGACCCTCGTATGGGATGCATTGAGTGAAGTCTGCTGCCTTTCCGCTATGTAAAGGCAAGACGTTGTATCTAGATGCAAAATCCTCTCCACGGTCACGGACAAAGAACGCTGGAAGCCAATTGAATCCTCTTCCGCACCTTACCAGCACCTTGTCAAAGGTCTTGAAGGCTGGCTGCTCCTTCGCTTCCTTCTCTTTCTTCCAGATGGCATAATGCTTGTTGAACAGTTCTACTTCGAGCTCTGTCGCTTCTCGAAGTTCCTCGTGTACGCTGATACGCAGGTCGAAGGCTTGGTCGGTCACGAACTTCTCGTTCTCGATTTCGTACTGGTTGCCGAATGTCAGCGTGTCCTCGCTCTCGTTCTTGCCGATGAGCTTGCCGATGATTGTCAGTTCTCCGTCCTCGTCTTGCTCGTTGAAGACGTAAAGATTGCCCAACTCAAACACTGGCTTCTCAATCTCCAGGGTCTCACGGTTCAGCTTACCGTCCAATCGCTCCTCGATGGTTCTGATGTAGGTCTTGGCTGCATCCTCTGCCTCGAGAGTGAATACTTCTGTAATGGCATTACTGCATACTCTTTCGTAATAAGGTGCTATGCCGCTCTTGACATAGTAATGCTTACCAGCAAAAATGGTGTATGTATCATCCGTAAACTTCTCGAAGATAATATGAACACTTCCATCTTCGGAAACCAGCACGTCTCCCTTCTTCCAGGCAAACTTGCTCCAGTCTCTCATTTCTTTCGAAGGGAAGAGCATTACTTCTCCTCCCTCCATCCATCTACCGTTCTTGTCGAAGCGATAAATTCTGAGGTCTTTTTCAGTCCTGATTATTTCATTGTTTGATGGAAGAAAAGTAAACACAACATTTCCGCACATTGGCGTGTATAACTCTGTGCCATACTCAACACCCTTCAATATCTCGTAAATATTAATATCTTTCTGTTCCATTGTCTGAATGTTTTTTTATTGTTTACAACTTAACGTGTCCGAGTTTAAAATAAAGTTCCAACAGTTCCTGAGTATCGAGCCAGAAGTCGGTGTTACCAACGAATACGTGATGATGATGATTGTCATTGATGATTTCTATCTTTTTCATACGCTAGCCCTCCAGTATTTTGTTAATATCAGATTGCTTGTAGAAAGACTTGCGCCCAAACTTGATAGGAATCAGATATCCCTCTTTTTCCCATCGCCACAAAGTATTTTTCGATACGCACGCTATGTCGGCTACTTCATCGGGCGTTAAATACTTTTCTTCTTTCTTCTCTGCCTCCTTGGCTGCCATTGCCTCAGAAACGATTGTAAGTGCAAACTCTTTCAAGTCGGAAAGCGTTACGACTATTTGCACGTTTGCTTCGCTTTCAATTAACGATGCGATGTTCATATTTCAACTACGTTTAAAATTGTTTGTGTCCGAATTGTAATCCTTCAGGATACATTCAAGTGCCTTTACCTCATCATCTGCCAGCCAGATGTCTCTGTCGCCAACTGACAGATGATGAAGACCACACTCACGGACCAGTTTTATATCAACTCTGTACATAGCCAATACGGTTTATGATAACTATTTAAAAAGTTCCTGCTGTGGATGGATGATGTCTGCCCTCTTCTTCTTAGCTGCCCAAAGAAGGAGGTTGATGTTCTTGGTTCCAGCATTCTTCTCGAGGTCTCTGATGATGCAGGTCAAAGCATCGTGCTCCGCTTCTTTCTCGTTACCGTAGAAGATGCTGATAGTGTCATATCTACTCGGGTAGCCTGCCGGACTATCGTATCCGTGCTTCCCTTTTTGAATGCTGTAGCCCCATATCCAGCCGAACTGGGTGTTGGCTGTCATTACCTTCCATCCCCAGTTGTCTGCTCCCTCAACGGAATACTCGATAACGTGCGGATTGATACAAATATCCCTGATGTTGTATTTGAAGCCTTCATGCTCTGCGACCGGCTTCTTGATGTCGTAGCTGTTATCGGTCAGCCACTTGAACCAATCGTTCGATGTCTTGAATACGAGCCCTGCGGCTCTGCATTCGTGGAAAAAGAACTCATTCATGGCTTTCAATCTTTACGAAGTGTACGTCCTTTCGGTCTTCTCTTTCGGTGTCCAGACAAGCAAGATTCATGCACGTAATGCCTTCTCTCTTACAGTTCAAGATGCACTCGTTGCAGTTATATCCAGGTAAGCCTATATCCTCAACCACCTTGCAATTTACACCTTCAATGCTAATTGTCGCCCCTACTGGGTAATCTGTATTAAAGCATTCGTTGTTTACAATACATACTTCTTTTGCCATAATTCTTTCGTTTTAAGCGTTTAAAATCTGTTTGCCTTATAATTTACCGCCCGAAGCGTAAAAAACGGCTCAGAGTGGCTATTTTTGCCCTCATTTGTTATTTTTCGGGCTTCCAGTCGATACCCAGCCGCTGCAGAACTCCACGTTCGTAGTATCTTGTCAGCGAATCCTTGGCTGGCTTGTTGTTCGGGTTCTTCTTCAAGTCTTCGAGGTTCTGCTGGATTACCCATCTGAACTTGCTGTCTTGGCTCTGCTGGCTCGCTGGCTGCTGGTGCTTGGCTTGCTCGTAGAGTTCCCCGATGCTCGGTCTTGCCGTTGCCGCTGGATCCTGCGCCATGGCTGCTGCCGATTGCGGCTGCTGGCTTGTGGCTGGCTCGTTGTTGAAGTTGCCTTCCAGCACCTTTGCGAAATTCTGCTCATTACCGAATATCCAATCGAACTTGCCGAGCCAGCCGTGCTTGTTGTTGCCGTTCATGAAGTCAGATGCCATCGCAATGTCAATTACCCGGTACAGAGTTTTCACGTCTCCCTTGCATTGACGAACCCTTGCCTTGACCATCACCTTTCGGTTCTCGGTCATGAGCGTAATAGGCGGCATCGCACTCTTCGTCTCATCATGCTTGCGGTTCCAGTATTCCTTGACGGCAGCATAGTCTATCTTTTGAGATTTCGAAACCTTGCCGCCACCGGGTGCTTCGGTCTTGACCGATGCACTCTGAATACCTTCTTTAGAAGGTTTATTATTATCTGCAAGTTTACTTGCATCACTATCACTATCACTATCACTATCACTATCACTATCACTATCACTATCATATAGGTATCGTGTCGTATCGTTTGGTATACGTTCGTATACGCTCGTATCGTTTGGTATACGTTCGTTTTCTTTGGTATTATTCGTATTCGATTTATTCCATCGTTTACGAATGTTCTCCCGATTACGTTCGCATTTCTTTTGATACTTCTGCTGGTTTCTATCAATCTTGTCTTTGATAAAGACGAAAGCCATACGTACGACTGGTTCTAGATTGATAACCTCGCCATCCCTTGCGTATATGAAGAGTGCCCGGGTCAGTTGCCCGAGTTGCTCGTCCGTCAGCCCCTCGATTAGTTGATAGTCTGATGTGTATAAGATGAATGAATCGTTCATAATTTTATTCTGATAATGATAGTTTCTTTTCCAGCTTCCGTTTGAGCACGGTAGCCATACGGATTTTGTTCCGCTGGCTTGTGTCGGTCGGTGCTGTCACTTCCCCACCTAGGGAAATATAATTCTCCAGTTGGGAAATTATATTCCTTAGGTCGGTTTTTGATATAGGAACGCTAGCCATAAGCCCTGCCTTTACTTAATGAGCAATCTTCGTGCTCCCTGCACTTGCTTAATGTAGGCAGCGCATTCCTCAGGATGGTCTGTCTGAAAAGCCTTGGCATCGAACTTCTCGCTTGCCTTCGGTGCTTTCCACGTTGCCAGCGTCTTGCCGTTTCCGTCCACGATGCTCTCTGCGTCCCCGAAGAACAGCTTCAAGTTGTCCTCGATCTCCTTCTGTCGGTTCTCGAGTGTCTTGCTCTTCTCCTTGATTTCCTTCAACTCGATGAGCATGTCCCCGATTTCGGCTGTGGCTTCAATCTCCTTTCCTGCCTTGTGCAGTGGAGACTTCAGGAGAACGTCTTGTGCGCTGTACGCAGGTGGTTCTTGGTTGCCCACGATGTAGTCAAGCCAGAATTTGGTTATCTCGTCCCTCATCCATCCGAAGAACTCGGGGTCGAAATCGATGTCACGGTAGCCGAACTCCCTGCCTGCTGTCAGCCAGGCAAGTGCTCCATCTTTGTACTCGCCAACTCCGAGGTTCATCTGTAGCTGGCAGAACCAGTGCTTCGGAAGGTCGTCTGCATCTATCTGCATCTGCGTGGTCTTGCACTCGAGGATGCTCTTGCTCGCTTCGTTGTGCGTTGCAGAGACTCTCCAGAAGGTGCGGTCAGGAGATACACGCAGATACGGAGTATCGGTGTTCGTGATGGTGTAGTCGTCCGTGCTCGCCTTGATGATGTGGCAGTGGCTCTCTCGCTTGAAGAACTGCGCCACGGCATCCTCCAGCAGGTGTCCTGCAACCATCGCAAAGTTCTCAACCTTTGGTGGGTCGATACCCTTCTTGCGTCTCCATAACTGGTATGGGGTCTCCCATGGATTTAAACCCAGTACCGTGCCTGCCTCTGATGCACCTATTCCCTTTGAGCGGTTCTGCAACCACTCCTCTCTGCTTTTATATTTGATTATCTGTTTCATTGTCTGAATGTTTAATAGTTGCCGCAGGTTCCCTATAATCTGGTCAGGTTCCCACCCTGAAGGTTGCCCTGCGGCTAATTGGGAAACGCTATAACATTATAAACTAAACTACTTCTTTGCTGCTGTGCCAGTCTTGCCTTGGCTGCGGTCCATTGCCTTCTGCGCCTTGTTCTTGGCATCATCGGCTGCTGCCTGCGCCTGCTGTGCGATGGCTTCCTGCTGCTTTGGCTTTTTGAAGGTCTCCTCCACTGTGGTCGTACCTTCCTTGATGGCGTTGTACACACCAGCCAGCTTCTGAATGTCCTCTGCCGTTACTTCCTCGGCTGATTTCTTGCCCAGGTATTCCAGCAGCATAAGGTCTGTTACCTGGTACACTTGGAAGCAGGCTACGCAGCTCTTCCACTGGCTCTGTACGCCAGTCTGCTTGATGTGCTCAAGTGCCTTTGCCTGCACTTCCTTCACCACGCTTGCAATCAATACCTGCGGCACGACCTTGCAGATTGCGTTACGCTGGGCGATTGCCACAGCTGCATTGCCAACTACAACCTGCATATCCTGCGAGAAGGTGTAGCCCTTCGATGTCAGAATGCTGCGCTTCACTTCTACAGAGTAAGCCACGTTGCTCTCGAGGTCGTGGCAGACGCCCTGCGCTGTAATGGTCTTGCCATCGTTTGCGATGATGCGACCCGCGATGCGCAGGTTCTTCCAGCAGGCAGATATAATCTCAGTGAATCTCACGCTCGGACCCTCGATAATAGAAACCTGTCCGTCCTTGCCCTTGCGTTCGAGGTGATAGAAGCAGTTGTATGCCACATCATCGTCCATCGCTGCCAGTGCTACCATATTCTGCTTGCACTGCATGATGTCTCGAGGGAACTTGTGCGCTGTGGCAATCTGTCCATCAATCTCCGAGCGGTTGATAGCTTCCAGCATTTCGCCACCGCTTACTTGAATAATTTCATTTTCCATAATTCGTTCTTTTTAATTGTTCAACATAATCTTTTAATTAACTCTAGTGGAAGGCTGGGGATTCGAACCCCAGTTGACTGCCAAAACTTACCCCACCCTTACCTGCTGCCGATGGATGTCCTTCCGTTGCAGGGCGCACGCTGTCGTTTCCGCATATTGCATGGTAAAAACAACTAATTTTAGATAACCTTTGAAATGAGTTTAGCGCGCGCCCTTTGCCCTGCCGCTGCAGGGGTTTCAGCATATAAACTAAGCAAAAATTTATGTGGTCAAACCAGTTGATCCATAAGGCTGTCGAGCCTGCTTTCCTCGAAGGCGTCCATCGGGTCTTGGTCTGCGTATTGGCTGTTCTCCTCCAGCCAGTCGTCCATCACGTCTTGATAGTTAACGCAGCCCTCGATAGCTTCCTCCAGCCGCTCGCTTTCGTTGTTGCTGTTCTTGTGCGTCACGACCGCAATGTTCCCGGTTCTGTCGCACCATACACAGATGCCGCCTGCCTTGGTCTTGATGTCTACCCTTGCAACCGCTGGTCGCTGTGGATCACGGTCTAACTCAAGCCAGATGGCATCGTACATTGCCTCTTCGCATTGTTTGATAATTCTTGGTTCCATACGCTCTTACCGTCTGATTAAATAGTTAAAGAATGTCAGACGTGCGTCCGCAAGCGTCTGCTTGTTGAACTCGCTCATAGGGAGCACAGGAACTCCGTCTAGTGAAAGACAAAGCATATTGTCGAACTCCCTTACCTGAATGCGTCTTTCCGCTTCCTTCATGGTTGCCAGTCGCTTGTTGTCCTTTCGCTCCTGCTCCCACTTGGCGGTAAGCTGCTTCGCTTTTTCGTAGGCATTCATCATAGGGCAATCCTCCAGACTTTTTTAATCTCCTTGCCCTCGAAAACCTTGCGGTTGTCGATTCTGCGGAACTTGACCTTAATCTTACCAGCCTGCAACCATCTGCGCAGGGTGTTGCGATGGATGCCCAGTACCTTGCAGGTCTCTGTCATGGTGTATCTGCCTGCGTCTGCTACCTTTGGTTCTTCGTTCGTCATAACTAAGCCCTCCAAAAAATTAAAGTTACTAATACGATAGCAACTGCCAGGGATAATACTTCGTCACTTGTGATAATCTCGATAAACTTCTTCATACGCTCTGAATGTTTAAATTGGTTCTACTTGATTATTTGCGCACGGCTGCACGTCTCTTCTTTGGTGTTATCAATCCAGCCTTAATGAGGATAACACGCACGTTCTGCTGGGTGCAACCAACACGCTGTGAAACTGCGAGCATTATTCTGCTGTCTGAGGTCTCGGCAGGTGCCTTTGCTCGGAAATCTGCAAACATCGCTATGATGTTCTTCTTTCTTTCGTCCTGCTGCTTCTGCAGTGGGGTTCTGAAATCATAATTAAAATTTTCTCCCATTTTTATTTGCATTTTAAATTATTTTCTTTATCTTTGCAAAAGAGTTTTTAAACTCGTTCTGTAATTCGGTTGCAAAAATACAATAAAATATTTATATTCACAAACATTTGTGTTTATATTTATAAATTGTTTACTTTAGTTTTAATTTATTTAGAATTAACTATGACTGGTGAAGAAATGAAAACATATTTGAGGCAGAGAGGGTTATCTCTTGCTTCTGTTGCTGAAGAACTGGGCACAAGCCCACAAAATCTGAATGGCAAGTTAAAGGCTAAAAGTCTGAAATCGGACTTTATATCTGCAATAAAAGCAATCATCGACAAGTGTGCCCCTCCACTCCCTGCTGAGATGGAAGCGGCTGTTATCGGTTCAAATGTCAATGGTTCGAACAGTCCCAATGTCTCCCAGTCGCTTGGTAGTGATGCTGCCTTGGCTGCTGAGAATAAACTGCTGCGAGAACAGAATGAGTTCCTGCAAAGTCAAGTTAAAACGCTGCTTGCCATTGTCGGTCAGAAATAATTTAGTAACTTTGCAAAATGAAAAAGTATGGTTAGTCAGAAAACAACAGACGATAGGGAGACGGATAGAAGAAAACTCTTGGCTGGGTATCTGTACGACTGCTCGAAAATGATGTACGGAAGCGTTGCTGTCGGTGGTCTGTCTCCTCTACTAACTGGTGACCCATTGCAGGCGGTTCATCAAGTCTGCTTGGTGTCGGGTGTGGCTTGTGGCGCATCACTTGCGTACCTTGCAAATTATATAATGAAATTTAAAAAATAAAGATTATGGATGCATTCTTGTTATTTAACGTGATGGCATTGGGAATGACCATTGCATTCGGCATTTTCTTGAAATCAAAGAAAGGTCAGAAGTGGTTGCGTGAACTTTAGTTCTCGCTCCAGGTACAATATCAACTAAAATTCTAAGTAACGATGAAAGATGAGGATTTCATAGAGCGGAAGGAGAAGGTTCTTCTTGCCGCCCTCGGGAAAAGCTGGCTATGGAAAGCCAGCAGGTTGATAATAGGCATTATCCCTCCAGTGGGTGCGTTTGTGATGCTGGTGCACTGCACCCTGCTCTCGTTCGGCATTCGGGTAAAACTCACGGAGTGGATATTCGACTGCTCGCTCTTCGGCTTCATCGCCTGGATCATCGTCAGTCTAGCCTATGGGTTCTGCTGGGTGCATCGGGCGTTCTCTACCTACAGAGTGCTGATTTCGTTCTGCATCGACTTCCAGCGTTCCTTCGGGTTCGGTGTCTTGTGCCATCCGCTCCATCTGCTGATGGTCGCCCTAGGGCTGCTTCTCTTCTTCATCTTCATCAAGAAAAAGGCTTGGAATGAGTTCTACGAAAGAAATATTAATCATTTAAACGAAAAGTAATATGAAAAAGATAATAATGTTATTCGTGCTTGCGCTTGCGTGCGTGGGTGTGCGTTCGCAAACACTTTTATCTAGGAGTTATGACGTTTCTCCAGTTATTAGCTACACCGTTTTTGAGCCGCAAAAAGACACGGTGTATTACTGGCAGATAAACAATGTTAATTCAGACAAGATGATTGAATCTTTCTATCTTAGGTTTCGTGGAAGAAACGAACTGCAAAGAACGCTCAAATTTCTTGTCTCACTTGAAGGTGAAGAAAAGGGTAGGACTTACAGGCTTGACGACACGATTGACGGAAACGAGGTAACAACTGGAAAGGTAGAAGGTTTCCTCTTTATCCCATCCGCAGAAGGTGTTACCATCGAAAACAAAAAAGGGTTTCTTCCATCCTCATCATTCTATACCTACAAAAGTCTAGCTGATGTTGCCAAAGGTGGCTTTGATGAAATTAAAAGAAAGAAACAACCTCGGCAATTCTTGTTTGAATGAAGTATCTTAGCGTTCTTCTCGCCTATGAGAAATATTTGCCAGTGCTAACCCCTTCCGAGGTGGATCTGCTGCTGGCTCATCGCCCCTCGCTGGCTCAGTTGCAGGACTGGTCGCAAAGATTGAATAATCATCGGGCAAGGCTGGAAAGCGTTTTCAGTCGTGCCTATCAAAAACAGAAAGATTATGGAAGATAAAAATCTGATGTCCGCTGATGTGGATATAGTAGTTCGCTTCTTCTCTGCCATCGACCGCCTGAAGGCTGATGGTTGCATTGGCGGTCTCAAGACGATAACCGACCGGTATGGTCTCAACCGCTGGAACATCATGTCCCTGCGAGACGAGCCTGCCGAGTATTACGGTCGTTTCCGTCCGTCTTGGGTTCAGTTCCTAGTCCGTGATTACCACATCAACCCATACTGGCTGCTCCTTGGCTCGGGAGAGTTCTATGCGACTGGCTTCACGTCTGAAATCGTGAAAAATCTGAATATAAACTGCACAAAGAAAAAGCAGCGTGCATAAGTTTTTAATTTTCAATTATTTAGAACATACGTTATGATTTTAAGTAC
>QRFC01000454.1_pt1 | contig 41313 bp, 35 predicted proteins | sample 1861061 | NCBI WGS metagenome assembly QRFC01 (sample SAMN09711282, study PRJNA482702) | Human gut metagenome, whole genome shotgun sequencing project.
ACTACACTTTGCAAGCAAAGTCGTGTGCCAAGGGGCAAGCCCCTTTGGAAACCCCTGACAACAAAACAGGCTGAATATCCCGCACTTTCCCGGTGCTTGGTGTTCAGCCTTTATTTGTTGTCAGCAGCCCGTTTCTCGGTCTGCCTTTTGTGTCCTTGTCCATAATGTTTCCGTCAGTTCACCGACCTTCAGGTACTCGCGGCCCAAGCGGGACATATCCTTCACGATCAGAGTACGCACCAGCCCCGCCTCGATAAGCGTCACGATATCCTGCCACGCGGGACGGTCAAAGTTGGTACCGCTGTAACCATCGTCCGCCATGAACACGGGATTTTGAAATCCGTTGTCGGCGGCGTACTTCTCCAGATAGCTGCGCTGGTTGACGATGCTGTTGCTGTCACCGGCGTGGTCGTCCTCCTGACTCAAGCGGCCATATAGAATGTCCACCGGTTCTCCGATTTTGATAATGTTGGTTGTAAGTTGACTTGCCATGTTGCCTCCTTTCTTAAGGGCAAGCCGATGCGGTACATACAACATACCGCAAGGCTTGCCCAAAGTCTACTGAAAGATTTACCGATTTTCTTTCTCTATGTTTGCGTCGATGTAGGCCAGCAGCTTCTTCGTGGCGGTAGCGGTAGGCTGGCTGGGGAAGATAGAGGTGACATGGAAGCAGTGCTTGCCCACCATCATGTCGCGCTCCACAACGACAGCGTCTTCGTCATAGTAGTACGCCGCGTCACGGAACACGGGCTGCACACCATCGTCCGTCTTACGCAGCAGAGCACGTTCCGGCTGGTAGCTGCCCAGCATATTAGTCTGCTTGTATTCTTCGTATTCAGTCATAATAGCCCTCCTGAATCACATCTTTCAGCGAGATCGTACCGCGTGTGCTGGTGACCTCGCGGACGCTGCCGCCGCGCAGCTTGTTGTACTCCTCGCGTGTCATGTCCACGTCTGCTGCCAGCAGGTGGTTGGTAATGTTGTGCTCCACGGCCAGGTTGAACAGCAGCTTGGCCATGCGGTTTTCGAACACGCCCAGCGGACCTCCCAGCACGTCAGCCACTGCGTGAGGCAGGAACGCACCGGCGTTCTGCACCTTCAGGTAGCCGTCGTAGAACCGAACAGCCTTCTCTACGAACTCACTTTGGCTGCCGCAGTTAGCCAGCGGTGCGTTTATTTCTATCATTTTCTTCGCTTCCGGCGTAAGCCAAAAAGCGTACTTTTCCTTGTTATTTGTCATTTTAGTTTTCCTCCTTGAAATTTTGCCGCGACCCCGCAGTTTTTCTCGTAACTACGAGGCTTTTTCTGTTTCCGTCCCTACCGCCCACCGAAAAAGCCACTTTACGACCCCTGTGGCTGACCCTGTGAAACTGCCCGCACTGCGGGCAGAAGTGACCGGGGTGGGGCGGGCACAACCCCACCCCTTTCTCCTGCTTCGCTTTCGGCGCACCGAAAAGCTCCCCAACACGCGTCCAAATAGGCTGGGTGGTATCCGTACCCCACCTCCGCCCCACGAGGTCACACAGCGGCCCACAGGCGGCAACACGGCGGGCAACGGGCGCGAGGCGCAGTGGGACTGTGAATGTCACTTTTCCTTCCCCGGGTTTGCTCCAAAATCGCGATTTTCCGGAGTGAAATGGAGGGGTATATCCTCTGGTTGAAACCGGAACAAATATCATTGATTTGCACCCTTCGCAGGGTCGATAGGGACGGTGTTTGCGGTAGTAATATTTGCGTCCCTATCGGCCCTCCGGAGACAGATGAGACGCTCTCCGTTGCTCTTACGGAAGGATACCATGATACCGTTTTTGCCCAGCGTATCAACATTTTTACGGATGCGGCGGGACAGAAGATTGGGCGTGAGCCCCTCCACATCATTAGGGTCGATGATCTTCAAGAGGGTCGCTGCAGGGACGCTGATCTCCGGCTGCTGGCGCAGCACTCCAGAGAGAAGAGAAAGAAGTCGTGCGTCAGGCTGCACGGTCTGCGGACTTTCATTTGAGAGCAAGTTCCAAAGGTGTGTTTCGCTGTCGAACTCCAAGCGCAGTTCTCTGTACACAATATCGCGCCCGGTGCAGTAGAGAGTTGCGGTGTTTTTGCTGCGGCTCGTTTTCATCAACACAAAGTTCGTATCGGTAGCACCGCTGATACCGTTCGTGCCGGAGATCATATCCATGGGATCATCTGATCTCAACTTGCGAACATGATGGATGAGCAGGATCGCAATTCGATGCTTGTCCGCCAGTGCTTTCAGTGTACCAATATCACGGTAGTCGTTGGCGTAGGGGTTTCCGTTATCGCCGCTGCCGCGAACACGCTGCAGTGTGTCGATGACTACGAGACCTGTATCGGGGTGTTCAGATAAGAACTGCTCTATCTGCTGTTCCAACCCATTGTGGAGCTGTGCCGACAGGACAGAAAAGTACAGCGTATCCGGTGCATCCTCCGTGAGATCCAGGAGTCTGCAGCGGATACGCTGATAGCTATCTTCAAGGCACAGATACAGTACGCCGCATTTCTGTGCGGCGAAAGACCACAGGGCTTCACCCTTGACCACACAGAGACACAGAGCCAGTGCCAGCCAGGACTTGCCGATCTTCGTCGCACCGGCGAGGATATGTAAGCCCTGCGGTAGCAGTTGGTCAATAATGAACCGAGTGGGTGGGAGCGGATGGGGGAGAAATTCTTCTGCGTTGATGGTGGGTAGCTTGTGGGACATAGGCTCTCCTTTCCTGTTGACAAATAAATTTGCGGACGATAGACTAATTACAACATCTGTTAGACATTTAACTTGAGTCTATCATAACAGAGGCGGCATATCCCGTCAACGCTGTCGAGCATTATTTACAATTAGTCCATAATTGGAGGGTGTTATGTGGTACTGTAAAATGTATTTCCCCGGAAGGCATGAGGTCATCGAGAGCGACGCTTTCGGCACCCAGGGAGCACCGTCGCAGCGAAAGATCTTTCCGTTTTTGGAGTCGCTGCTGTCCTTCACCGAACTGGACATCGGGAGAGTTGCCGTCGCGCTGCGGTGCATCTCCGATGACTTGGAGAGCCTCGACCGCGAGCGTGTGACCAACGCCATGGTCAGGCTGGGAGCGCTGGCGGAGATGCACAGTTTCTTTCGCGTGCTGTATGCCAAGTGGTTTTACTTCCGTTCCGTAGGCTTCGGGAACACCGAGGCTACGGTATCGGGCGCATTGGACGAGCTGCGGGCACTGCCGGAGGAGCTGCCGCTGTACCAAAAGCAGATCCAGCGTTTCTTCGAGTTGGTACTGGATATAGACAAGGCCGGGCGTGAGCCCAGCCGGCAGATCATGCGGTACTATCATTTCGACCAGCCCGACCAGCCCAGCGACCCGGAGTTGTTTCCGTTCCGTCTGCTCACCACGCGCTTCGAGCCGGTGGATGGTGACGCTTGTGCGCCGGTGTTGTACGCGAACACCGTGGCGGATATGATCAGCTTTTCTTTGCAGACTTGCGTGGAGCGCAGCATCACCGTGCGTCGCTGCAAAAACTGCGGACGGTACTTCGCCCAGACAGGCCGCATCAGCGCAGAGTACTGCGACCGCACACCGCTCGACGGTCAGTCCAGCTGCCGCGCGATGGGCGCATTCCAGCAGTGGACGCTGAAGCAGGCGGATGATCCTGTATTCAAGGTCTATCGCAGGGAGTATAAGCGACGCTTCGCGTGGATCAAGGCGGGGCGCATCAGCGATAGTGAATTTTACGCTTGGAGTGAACAGGCCAGAGAACAGAAAAAGAAGTGTGACGAGGGGATCATCACCGCGGAGGAATTCCAGCGGTGGCTGAAGGAGTCATAAGCAAGCAGAGGGCAGGCCAATGGCCTGCCCTCTGCTTGTCACATTCATCCGTACAGTACCACTACGATGTACTCATCTCCTGCCGCGTTATAGCGAACGGTGCAGTTGAACCGTGCGTATGCGCTGACCACATCCGCGTTGTCCAATGCCGCGAGACATGCAAAGGTGGCATCCACATTGCCGCAGACGGCGGCATTCAATGCGGCCTGTCCGCCGTGTTCGGTCAGCCGCGCTACACTGTCCGCTGTGCCGGGATAGTAGCTGGAGTCAGCGGTGGTCATACTGGTGTCGATGGTCACGCCGTACTGTGCCCGTGCATACTCGTTGCCCACGCGCATGGCTTCCTCGATAGAGTAGATGTCGCCGGTGGCGGGAGGCGCAGAGAATGCTTCCTCTACCGGTTGCTCCGGCGCGGTATCTAAGTCTGCATCAGACGCGGGTTCTGGCGTTTGTGCGGGTGCGTCTGCCGTTGGCGGCTCGGCTGGCACAGTGACCGCGGGTTCCTCCAGCGGCGCAACAACGGGCGTTTGTTGCGACTGCGCGGGGATTTCTGATATGGTTGGTTCGACAGCTACTTCCGCTATTCCCGTCGGCACATCTTGTGTGTCAGTTGTGGGGATAGTCTCCTCCTGCACTATCGCGGGAACGGTGTCCACTTCCGGCGCAGCAGCCTGCCCGCAGCCTGTAAGCAGCAAGATGGTACAGATGGTCAGCAGTATCAACTTTTTCATAGTCGTGTTCTCCCTTCGGTTTTGGTAGCAAACACAACTACCACACAACCACAAACACGTCAATGGGAATGTGAAAGCCAAGGATGGCCGCAAAGGGCCATCCTTGGCTTTTTCTCCGCTATACTATTTTGTCTGACCACATGGTCAGGTGGCCTTCCGAATATCTCCAGAGGCCAATGTGTTCCGGGAACTCCGCTTCCTATATCAGCGTTCTCTATATCATGGTGTCTCCATTATCCACCCATACCGCTGCCGAGATCTTCTCCCAGATCGCAGGTATAGCACCACTCCACCACATCGCCGTCCTTCACCTGGTAGCGGGAGCAGCCGTAGTTGGGATACCAGCCGTTGACGTTGTACATCCAGCCGGACAAACTGCCCACGTCGAACTCATAGAGGTTGTTGATACCCTCTACATACGCGCTGTTGTACATGGGCGTCCAGTTTGACTCCATGTGGATGGCGTTGTCCCGACATACCCGCTGGAGAACATCGAATACGCTCTCGCCCTCGCTGAACTCTACCTCCGTGGCAGGAAAGATAACGCCGTCCGCCGGTACGAGAAACTTCTTGTTCTCCACACATTTGTCCATATTATCCAGAATGGTCTCGCAGGAGATGGATATAGTGCAGGTATACTCTGTGTCCGCATCCACGTTGCTGTCCTGCGGCTCTACAGGTGCCGGTTTACCCTCCGGCACCGGGTCGGTCATGTACTGATCCTTATCGCCGGTATCCTCCGGCTGCACCGTCTGCGTCTGACCGCAGGCAGCGCAAAAAAGCAGCACCGCTGTTAAGAGCAGCAAGCAAAACGACTTCTTTTTCATGTTGAAACCCTCACAAAAGCACCTTACGCAGGGACGCTTCCGCGCCCCTGCGTTGGTGTATTCAAGTATTACTCCGCATCTCTGCCATGCCGTTTTTTGCTGGTCACCGCCAGTGCGGCAATACCACCGACAGCCACCACGCCGATGACTACCCACAGCACCACCTGTCCGCCACTTGAAGTATCTTCGACCTCCGTGTCGGCAGTATCATCCGACTTGTCGGTATCATCGACCGGCTCTTCGGCCTTGACGCCCTCCAGTTTCACATCCGTCATGTCATACAGGCTGGTCTGGCCGTTCAGTAGCCGGTAATATGCCACCAGTGCATAAAACCCCTGCTCCGTCGCCATGCCGTTGGCACTTGTCTCGGTGGCGAGGTGCTTGAATCCTCCGCCATTCACCGCGAAGCTGCACAGCGCGTCCAGCACGCTGACACCATTCTTGATGAACCGACTGTCCTTGGTCGGGTCAATGCCCAGTGCAGTCAGCGCAACGATGACCTGCGCGCAGGATTCGCTGTTGGCTGCGCCCCAGCTGGTGAATCCGCCGTCATTCTGCTGCACGGAGCTGAGCCAGCTCAGTCCCTTGTCCACAGCCTTCTTCGCGCTGCTGTTGCTTTTGTAGTAGGCTGCCAGCGCCTGGATAGCCATGGCGGTCATGTCCACATCGGCGTTCTTGCCGTCCAGGCTCCAGCCGCCGTCACTGCTGATCTGCGCGTCCAAAATAGCCTGTACCAGCTTGTCGCGGGTCACATCGCCGGCAGGCGTGTAGTTGTGGCTGTCCAGCGCGATCAGCGTGAATATCGCACCGTTGATGCCCTGCTTGGAGAGGTAGGACATCTCATTCAGCCCGGCCAGCAGGTCATGGCCGTCCACATTCGTCACATCCTTGCCGATGGCCGTCAGCGCCAGGATAATGCGGGCGTTTTCGGTGGTCTTGTTCTTGTCCAGCCGTCCGTTGCTGTCGATGTTGTCCTTGACATACTTGACCACAGCGTCATAGTAGCCCTCTGGGACAGTGCGACCACTGCGGGCCAACCCCAGCGCCATCCACTCGCCGCCGATGCTGCCCACGCTGGGCGTGCCCAGCTTTGCCAGATAGTCGCCGGTGGTCTTGTAGATGCTGTCCGCCTTCTTGCCCAGCTCGGCCACCAGCTTGGCGTAGGCCGCCTCAGCGTCCAGGAGCGTCTGATAGTTGGTCACCAGCTTCTTGTCCGCCGCGGAAAGCGCGTCATACGCGGCGCGTGCCTTGGCGATGACATCGCCCTTGGTCAGATCCACCACGCCGATGGCGTTGATAAGGGCGATGACCTCATCAGCGGTCTTTTTCTCCTCCGGCGCGGGGCCCATGTCCGCCGCCTCCAGCGTGTAGTCATCCGTGTAGTGGAACACGATGACGTCGCCCTTCTTCAGATACTGCTCACTGACGCCCAGCATGGGGTACTTGCCGTTCAGCGTATACATCCAGCCGGAGTTCTTGCCGTTGGTGAACTCGCCAATGGTCACACCGCCGTAGGTCACGCTCTTGATGTAGTTGCCGGTGGGGTTATCCCATGTTACGCCGGGCAGCTGCTGCAGCGCGTCCCACACAGTCATGTTGGTGGTCACTTCCACCTTGTGGCCGCTGACCCACGCGGTCAGGCCGCCCTTGGACAGTCCGTGTACCTGGCCGTTGTCGCCGTGGGCCTTGTCGCCCAGCAGGGTGATGGTCACAGTAATGTCCTCCGGCTCTTTATACAGCACGGTGACGACGATCTCTACCTTAGCCGTGCCGTACTGGAGCGTCACCGTCTGCTTTCCGTGTTCACTGCTGTTGTAGCCGGTGATCTTGAGGTTGGGATCATTCAGCGGCACATTGGTAGTCGTACCGTCAGACCACTTGGCCGTCAGCGTAAGGCCGGACAGATCCAGGGCATCACCGACATAGTGCTGGTTAATCTCGCCGGTAATCTCCAAATCATAGGCGATAGCCTTATTGCTGAGGATCGGCCCAACCGTACCCTGCATCCAGTTATGGTAGCTGCTCTCCGAAGTGTTAAGCCACTGAACAACAGTGCCATCCTTCAGCGCTGTATTCGTAACAGCCTTTGATAGCTTATCTGCATCCTTACCTACTGGGTCATCCTCGCGGCTGTAATCGCCATCCTTGAAGAATATGTTGGTGTAGCCGTCACTGGTGCAGATATATTCCGTGTCTTTAGGCAGCGTAGATGGCTTATATTTCGTATCGACCGTTGTGATTGAGCCGATCCCCTTGCTGGTGCCACAGCCGGCCAAATAATAATTGTTATCTACTAGAGTGTTCTTGTTCAGGGAGCAAATCGTGCCCACAATGGCCCCTACACTCGTGCCGGTAGCGTGAATCTCTCCGTAAAACACGTTGTCTGTGATTCCGCCGATGCCATTGTCCCAGCATTGGACCACACCCGGCTCGCCGCCGGTAATACCGCCAACTCCATCGCGGCCCTGTATGCTTCCTGTGACAAAACAGCCTTTGATGGTGGCCCAGGGCGAGTTGGGCGCAGAACCTTGATTGTATCCGCTGCCCAAGATGCCGCCCGCATAGTCACCCGTGGCGATTACTTTTCCTGTAAACGAGCTGCTTGATATAGAGCATGGGCCCATGGACTGTCCCTTGTAGCCGACTAGTCCGCCGACGCGGGACTTGCCGTATACGGTAGCGGCACTGGTGCAGTTCATTACGCTTCCGTTAAAGTGCCCTGCAAGAGACCCCACCTCGCTTTGGTCTTTGTCACAGCCAATGACCACATTCTCGCCGACAGAGCAGTTTACGATCATCACGATATTCAGGCCAGAGGCATATCCGCTCAGGAAGCCGGATCCAGTGATATTGGTATCACCGACGATGTGGCAGTTTTCAATGGTTATGGTATTCGGTACGCTGTTGTTGTAGTAGCCATCCGTACCATAGTCGATGACATAGCGTTCCAGCAGACCGTTGCCGACAATGCGCTCACCTTGGATATTCAAGTTTCTGACCGTGGCTTTGCGGGCAAACATTAAAAGAGGCCGACTGCCCTTCGCCATCGTTAGCGTATGTCCGTCCCCATCTAGCGTACCGCTGAATGGGTTCATATTTCTGCCCTTATCCGCATAGTCCAGCGCACCGGGTGTGACGGACTCGTCCTTCAGGCATCCGATGGGCGTCCAATCAGCGGGCAGCGTAATATCCTCCGCCAGCTTGAAGAAGGAGCCGGCGTATGAAATTCCCGCGTTTACCTCATCCCGCAGGGCAGCGAAGCTCTCCGCACAGCGCAGGATATACGGGTCATCTTCCGTGCCACGGCCAGTGATGCCGCTCTCGGCTGTCCATCCGTGTGGCTTGACAGTAATTTTTGCCCAGAGATCCTCACCGGTAATACTGGAGGGGTTGACCTTCGACAGCTCTGCGTAAGCGACCCGTGCGATGCAGCAATACTCCACGGTACCGACGGCATTGGTCGGCGGTGTATAGGTAGCTGCCGTGGCATCCGTGATCTTCTCCAGACGATTGCCGTTCTTCGAATACCACTGATAAAGTAGGTCTGTGGGGGCGTTCGAGTCGTCGACTACCGCCTTCAGGTCGCTGGCAGTGTGTCCGAAAGTCAGTTCGGTACTGTCAGTCTCGATCTTGGCATAAAAAATTCCAGGGGGATTGCCGTTGATCGCAATTTTTACGGGAATGGAAAAACTCTTGGACCACGCAATGCCGTCAACAGTATTTGTGACAGTCACCGAAAATGTGGCTTTGTCGACGTTATATCCTGTCGGTACTTTGCAGGTGCTTTCTGTCGACAGCACCTGACCATTGTTTGTCCACAAGTAGGATGTTTGGCCTCCAGCATCTCTAACGTCTTTGATTTGCTGGTCGGTCAAGCCGAATTTCAGTGTGGCGGTGGACTCATTTTCGACCGGATACATTAGTTTCGGAATCAGTGATATCTTTGTTGTCTTTTTCGTATCGATTTCCGGCGTATAGTCATGAGGTAGTGTTTCTGCGATCAGCGTATAGGTTTTGGCCTCCGCTTCACCCCTTGAGTCTCTGAGTTCTATTTTGTATTCCTTGATACCGACCTCGGCGGTATCAAGGGGAATAGTGCAGCCTGTATTAGTAACTCCGTCGGCAAGTATGCTGCCCTCATAGCTTACTTGAAGTCGCTTCGTGGAGTCCATAAGGACGATTTGTGCGTAACTTTCCCTGCCTTTGACTAAGTTTGTTTTATATGTGGTGCTATCTATCTGCTCCAGCGGACGAGGGCCCGGCTTGCTACCGTTTTTCTCGGAGATATTGAAATTTGTGGAAAGCTCCATGTCACAGTAGGGCTTCACATCGATCAGGCAGGTTTTTTTCTCCCCATTCTCCGTCCAAATCAGCATTATAGTCTTTGAATAGTAGATGTTGCCGCCTAAGGCTGCCGGTGTTGAATGCGGGTGGATGTCACTTTCAACGCTTTGAACAACGCTGGCGTCTTCTTTGGTATGTAGGCTGGAATATGCGTTTACGGAATAACCTTCATCAGTAGTAATACCGTCCCCGGTCAAAAATGTCATATAATACAAAGAAAATGTATCAGAATAGTTTACCGGAGCTTCCACGCGCACATTCCATTTATAAGTGCCTGCACCGCCATAGGGGAAATAGAGCGTATATTTCCCGTCATTTTCAACGAGTTGGGTCGGCTTTTCCAATCGCATACGTTCATAACGCGAACCTGTCCATGTCCGCACTTCATAAAAGGAAAAATCCGCTGCGGAAAAGCCGGTGTCCTGCACCGCCACCATGCGGTTCACGTCATCCTCGTGCGCCGCATCCTGCGTGTTCGGTATCTCCACCGTGTCTGCTGCCTCGGAAGTTGTGTCGGAAGGCGCAGAGGTAAGTATCTCATCCTGCTCAGTTCCTGCGCTTGAGTCAGATGCAGTTGATTCTGTTCCCCCTGCCGCAGGCTGTGCATCGCTTGCGCTGGACGTATGCTCTCCGCTTTCCTCTGCCGCTGTGTTGCGGTCAGCGGCGGCGTCCTCTTGTGTCGTAATGACTGAATCAGGCGCAGCATCTAGTTCCGTGGCAAACGAACTTACCGGCAGCAGGCTGAACAATAGCACCAGTGCCAGCAGCCCGGCTTGCAGGCTTGCCAATCGTTTTTTCATAATTCGTGTACTGCCTTTCTTAAAATCAACTTATAAAAGGAAGGGGCGGGCGATGTGTGCCCGCCCCTTTATCTTTTCTGCTGTATGTATTTAGCTGTTGCTCTGTACCTCGTAAATGCAGTAGGGACTGAAGTCGAAAACGATGATCATTCCGTCTGTCAGCGTCACATTGGTGCTGTACGTACCCGTGGCGGCGATATTGCTTGCATTACTGCCATAGGCAATGTTCCAGCCGCTGCCGCTATATTTGTTATAGACAACGCCGTTGATAGTCTCGGTATCGGGATACGGATTGTCGTAGGTAGCATACTGGGGATAGACACCGTTAATATAACCGCCAGGGTTACCTTCCAAGGGGTTTGCATCCCAACCGGCGACTACCTTATTGGAGTCCGTAATGTCAGTGCCGTTCAGCCAAAAAGCAACCAGAAGGGCATCCAGCACATTGGGAGTTTTGAAGCTCGAAGGTGTCGTGGTCGGCTTTGCGTAGGCACTCTGCGTGTCCGCCAAGCAGTCGGAAACATCACTGATGCTGATGGTGTAGTCCGAAATATAGAAGTTTGCGTTGATGTTGGTGGAAGTAGGGATGCCTCCCCGATAGGCGGGCTGTTCTCCAATACCACCCTCGGTGAACATTCCGTAGGTGACGTACACCGTCACAGTGCCGCTTGTGTCTGTTGTGGCAGATGCCGGAACCACAAGGGCTACGAGCATCATGACTGCCATCAGCAGAGACAGTACTCTCTTCTTCATGTCATTTTCCTCCTTAAAAATTTTATAAACTCGTCATGTGCCATCATGACGTGCTTACCGGGTAACAGTTTGAGGACGGCAGGAGGGGTCGGCGAACCCCTCCCGCCCTTATGGAAAGCTGACAGTCTCCGTTCAGACCGTCATGGCTTGACAAGGGTTGGTGTCTTTTTCGGCAGCCGCTTTCTTTGCTTCGGCGGCTTCCCGCTCTGCGCGGCGCTTCACGGCCTTTTCGTGGGTCAGTTGGCCCTGCCGCAGGTTCTTCTCGATCTGCTTCTGCCGCTTCTTCTCCTTGCGTTCGGAAAGAAACAGCGGCAGCAGCTTTTCTTTTTCCATGCGGTAACGCAGTGTGTTGTTAAGTTTAGGTGTGGTTTTTGGCCGGGGCAATCCTGCGGCTGTCATGGCATTATCCCAGCTGCCGAATCGCTGCTCGATAAACGCACCACCGTCGATCTCTGTGGGGCTGGGACTATGCCCCAGCGCAGCGGCACATACATTTAGATACTGCGTTAGGGCCGCACGAGTCACCCCGGCATTGTTCTCGGCGAACGCTGCATCCCGCGCTGTCAGCGAGGCTTTAGCTCGTTCGGCGACCTGACCATTTAACCAATTTTGATAGTCAAATCGTTGGCGTGGATCTCTGTTTGACATATTTCCCCCCTCAATGATGACAAATGCCGCCTCTTTCAGCTAAACTGAAAAAAGCGGCAAGCACCCAAAATAGAAGTGCGTAAACAAACTATGATAGCTGTCACAACAAGCACTCCTGTCACAACGCGTGGAGAATCCGCCCACCGCTAATGGCCCTAATCATACAAGTCTCCCGCCTCGCGCCACGGAGCTGCTGCTCCTCGTTTGCTACCTACCTTCTCAAGGGGCATCCCTCAATGGCGGACTTTCGTCCAACAGCTACTGCTGTTTTGGTGCATTCTTGCGCCCACGGTGCCGTTCGCGTGGGATTATTATTCCCGTTCCTTTTATGCAATTACCTGACCGCGCACAGAACGCAGTTCGGATAACCGCTGTAAGACATCCCAGGGCCTATGAAGTTTTTATGTGTATCAGCAGGGTATATTAAGGCATAATACAGAAATGTAATGGCCTTCCTGCCGCACTTCCGCAAAGTAAACTAACTTTGCGGAACTCGCAGCTCATAAACGTTGCATGAGCGCACTACCCATCAGTTGTGTTGGTATAAACGTTTCTTGTACAGGTAAAAAGCAGATGTTTTGTACGGCCTGTGACTTATGAGCTAATGATGGGTGATGGTACAGATTCAAAGTCGTCTTAATATCTGAGTGTCCGAGCATTTCACTCACACTTTTCACATCTATTCCCCGTTCAACACAGCGAGTTGCATAGGTGTGGCGCAGAATGTGAAAATTTCGATAGTGAACTCCGCATTCCTTCAAAAACAGCTTGTACTGGTATTGACAGGTACGAGGGGCCATAGGTGCGTCCGTGCCTGTCATCAAAAAACTATCTATTGAATTAGAAAGACGCACTTGTTTCAGCAACGCTAACATATCTGCAGGAATGGGTATCCGTCGTAGGGATGATAAACTTTTAGGGGGCTGGATCACCAGTTTGCCTACTCCATCTACGGTCAATCTCTGTACTGTGCGCTGGACAGAAATTACTCCCGACGAAAAGTCAATGTCAGACCACCGTAGTGCACACAACTCTCCTAAACGCAAACCACTGTTCAATGTCAGCAAAATAGCTATTCCTAGAATACTCGGTACATCGAGTACTCTATTGGCAATGGAGTTTATCTCTGCATCTGAAAAGATTTCCGGCATATTTTGCCGATACTTCGGGAGTTTTGCGCCATGTGCAGGACTGCTGCAATTGAATGTAGTCTCTGCATACTTTAAAACGCCCTTCAATAATGTGCCTATATCTTTCAACGTCTTCTGTGACAGCTCGCTATCTATCTGTTTTTGCTGCAAAAAAGATGTGAATGCTTTTGTTGATAACTGATCTACACATACACGGCCCAACGATGGGAGAATATGCTTTCGCAGCATCTGCTCATAGCGCAGGTAAGATGAGAGCTTTATAGTGTTTTCCTTTTCGGCCAAGAAGCCTGTTACGGCCTCTTGGATAGTGACCACACCTCTTTGCTGAATGGCATTCTTCTCAGTTTTAGGATAACCCCTGTAGCGTGAATCATTGCTCCTAATAATTATCTGTTCTGAGTTTTTGGCCTTAGATGCCTTGCGGATGTAGATGCCTCTTTGCGACCACTGCCGTGTTCCTGCATTACAATACTCTCTTTTGCAATGCTGCATAGTCATCCTCCTTTGCCTATCAATCTCAAATTTGTCTACAATATTCGAATGTTGGAGAACTTCCATTAATCAATCGATTATTGCACTTTCCTGTTGACTTCTGCCAATAAGTGTAGTACTTTTATATCACAAGATGCTCCGCAAAGTTAGTTTACTTTGCGGAATTTTTGTATTCATCTTTCTTAAAACGCATTAAACCTCCTATTGCTCTAGTAAAACGGCCAGCAAGCTTTTACCAGCATATTGCAATAGGAGGTTTTACTCGTGTTAAAGATTTTTTCGTTCCCTTGTTAGAGCTGTGGTTTTATTTCTTTGCCTAAAGATGTCAAAAATGCCCCGCCGCAGGAAATCCCTGCGACGGGGCATTTCGCATCAGCCGCCCTTGTGCCACAATTTGTACTTATGAAGATGTGGCCTGCGGGCCTTGTTTTTTTATTCTCTTTTTCCGGTACAGTCACCGCAGCTCCCGCCGCAGCCGGAGCAGCCGGCGCATCCGCCGTTTTTCCGCGCCCGCCGCGCACTACGCAGGGCCAGCACACCGCACAGCGCCACCAGTGCCAGCAGCACCCAGTCCATCCAGCTCATAGCAGCAGCCCTCCCACAGCGTAAGCGATGTACGCCGCCAGCCACGCCACTACGCATTGCAGCAGCACCACGCCCACCGTTTTGATGCGGGATCCCAGTTCACGCCGTATGGTGGCCACCGCCGCTATACAAGGGGTATACAGCAGCGTGAACACCAGAAAGCTGATGGCGCTGCGCGTGGTGAACAGCGACGTGATGGCCGCGTTTCCCTGCAGCACCTGCAGCGTGCTGACCACCGACTCCTTGGCGATAAAGCCGGAGATCAGCGCCGTGGCGCAGCGCCAGTCGCCAAAGCCCAGCGGCCTGAACAACACCGCCAGCCACTGGCCGATCAGCGCCAGCAGACTGTCCGCGCTGTCCGTGACCACATTGAGCCGCGTGTCGAAGCTCTGCAGAAACCAGATGACCACCGTGGCCAGAAAGATCACGGTAAAGGCCCGCTGCAAAAAGTCCTTGGCCTTCTCCCACAGCAGCAGCCCCACGCTTTTAGCGGAGGGCATACGGTAGTTGGGCAGCTCCATGACAAAGGGTACAGGCTTGCCCCTGAAGGCGGTCCCCTTCATCACCAGCGCTGCCAGAATACCCACCACGATACCCAGCACATACAGGGAGATCATCACCAGCGCCTTGTGGTCGGTGAAGAACGCGGCGGTAAAAAAGCCATAGATGGGGATCTTGGCCGAGCAGCTCATATAGGGCGTCAGCAGAATGGTCATCTTCCGATCCCGGTCCGAGGATACCGTGCGGGTAGCCATGATGGCCGGCACCGAGCAGCCGAAGCCGATCAGCAGCGGTACGATGCTCCGCCCGGACAGGCCGATCTTCCGCAGCAGCTTGTCCATGACAAAGGCCACCCGGGCCATGTAGCCGGTGTCCTCCAGAATGGACAGGAAGAAAAACAGCGTCACGATAATGGGCAGGAATGACAGCACGCTGCCCACACCGGCGAAGATACCATCAATAATAAGGCTGTGCACCACCGGGTTGATGCCGTAGGCGGTCAGCGCCCCGTCCACGCCGGCGGTCACGTAGTCGATACCCAGCGCCAGCAGATCGCTTAGCCCCTGGCCGATGACCTCGAACGTCAGCCAGAAGATCAGCAGCATCACGCCGAAGAATACCGGCAGCGCCGTGTATTTCCCCGTCAGTACCCTGTCCCAGGCCACGCTGCGCTTGTGCTCCTTGCTCTCATGGCACTTGACCACCGCGTCGGCGGTGACCTGCTCGATGAACGTATACCGCATATCTGCCAGCGAGGCGTTGCGGTCCAATCCGTTCTCCGTCTCCATCTGCACGATGCAGTGCTCCAGCAGCTCCCTCTCGTTCTGATCCAGCACCAGCCGGTCCGCCATATCCCTGTCGCCCTCAATGAGCTTCGTGGCGCAGAACCGGGGCGGCAGACCCAGCCGCTCAGCGTGGTCCTCGATCAGATGCACCACCGCATGGACGCACCGGTGCACCGGCGAATTCGCCGCGCAGAAGTCATAGACCTTGGGCAGCACCCGGTTTTTCGCCGTCTCCACCGCCCGGTCCATCAGCTCGGACACACCCTCGCCCTTGGCGGCGGTAATGGGCACCACGGGAATGCCCAGGTCGTCGGACAGCTTCTGCACGTCGATGGTGCCGCCGTTGGCGCGCACCTCGTCCATCATGTTCAATGCCAGCACCATAGGCACCCGCAGCTCCAGCAGCTGCAGTGTCAGGTACAGGTTGCGCTCGATGTTGGTGGCATCCACGATATTGATGATGCCGTCCGGCTTCTGGTTCAGTATGTAGTCCCGCGTGACGATCTCCTCCTGGGTATAGGTACGCAGAGAGTAGATGCCCGGCAGGTCCACCACGGTGCAGTCCTTGTGCTCCCGCACCTCTCCGGATTTCTGGTCCACCGTCACGCCGGGGAAATTCCCCACGTGCTGGTTGGAGCCGGTCAAAGCATTGAACAGCGTAGTCTTGCCGCAGTTTTGGTTGCCCGCCAATGCAAAGATCATACGCGATCCCTCTTTTCCACGGTGATCTGTCGGGCGTCCTCCACCCGCAGCGTCAACTCATAGCCCCGCACGTGTATCTCGATGGGATCCCCCATAGGGGCCACCTTCCGCAGTGTCACCACGGTCCGGGGCGTCAGCCCCATATCCAGCAGGCGGCAGCGCAGTGCGCCCTCCCCGCCCACGGCAGTGATGGCGGCGCTGTCGCCGATCTTCAGTTCATTCAGTGTCATAGCGCGTTACCTCAATCGTCTATCTATGTCATGTGGTATGATGTTAGCACAGGCTAACCGGCCTGTCAAGCAGCGCCTCGTTTTATGCCGATAGTTAAATCCATTTAACTTCTCCTTGCTTTTATCACGTCGGCGTGTTATACTTTAGTTAGAGGACTCTAAGCAGCAAAGGAGGTACCGCCGTGGTATTACAGGAATCCGGCGAGATGTATCTGGAGAGCATCCTGGTCCTGATCCGCCAGGGGAAGGCCGTCCGTTCCATCGACATCGTGGACTATATGGGCTACTCCAAGCCCAGCGTCAGCCGCGCCGTTGGCCTGCTGAAGGCCGGGCAGTATATCGACGTAGACAACGGCGGCTACATCACCCTCACCGCCGCCGGGCGCGAGGTAGCCGAAAAGATCTACGAGCGCCACACGGTCCTCACGGACTTTCTCCGCCGCCTGGGTGTGGACGAGGCCAGCGCTGCCGAGGACGCCTGCCGCATGGAGCACGTCATCAGTGACGCTACCTTCCAGGCCCTGAAGCGTCATCTTGCATCCCCCCAATAACCGCTGAACAGGCCGCCCTCCGGCGGTTCCTTTCACACAAAAGCCTCCCCCGGTTTCGCCGGGGGAGGCTCATTCTCCGCCTCCGGCCAAGCCGGAGACCTTGCTTTTCAGTTGCTGTTGGCGCTGTACAGCCCCGCTGCGTCGTCCAGCGGCACGGAGAACGTCACCGTCTGCGCCTCGGTGTGGGCGCCGGCCTTCTCCATGATGGACTTCATGATATCAGCACGCTTGTCGGCGGAGGTCACCAGGAAGATCATCTCCCGTTCCTCCGAGATGGCCATGCCGAAGAACTTGTTGGTGTTCTCCGCGTCGGTAGCCCGGGCGTGAATGACCGTACCGCCCCGCGCGCCGGCGGCGGAGGCCGCCTCCATCACCGCGTCGGTGTACCCGGTATTGGTGATCGCCACGATCAGCTGATACGCGTTCTCGTTCATCTGCTCTTCCTCCTTCACAGTCATATCCGGCTGCGCGTCGCTTTCGCCGGAGATCAGATAGTTCAGCGCCGTCCTTCCGCCCACGCTGCTCAGGTGCAGGCACACGGCGATACCGCTGCCGGGCCGGTCGATCCGCATGGTGTCCACCAGCTCCCGCATCAGCACCTCCTTGACAGCCGGCGTCACCACGGAGAACATCACGGACTTCTCCGTAGCCTCCAGACCCAGATAGCTCAGCACGTCGTTGCTGGCGGTGCCCCGTCCCAGGGCGGTGAACACCACCGGCGCGCCGAAAGCCCGGTAGAAATCCAGAAAATGCGTGGCGCCCATGACCCGGTTGGTGATGGTGATCATCAGATACAGACGGTTCTTGGTTGTTTCAGACATATCTCCACCTCCTCAGCACAGCTCGATAAGCTCCTCCACCGCCACAGGTGCGGCAGGAGCAGGTGCGCGGCGCAGCTTTCTCTGATAGCTCAGGCCCAGCAGCTGTATGGTCACCAGCGGCGTCATGGCCACCATCGCCACCACGCCGAAGGCGTCCGTCACCAGATTGCCGCCCACAGCATCGCAGGCGCCCAGGGCGAAGGGCAGCAGGAACGTAGCCGTCATGGGTCCGGAGGCCACGCCGCCGGAGTCGAAGGCCACGGACGTAAAGATCTGCGGCACCACGAAGCTCAGCGCCAGACTCAGCACATAGCCCGGCACCAGGAACCACATGATGGAGATACCCGTCAGCACCCGGATCATAGCCAGCCCCAGCGAGATGGCCACGCCCACAGACAGCGCCAGGTTCATGGCGTGAGCCGGGATGGAACCGGCGGTGATCTCCTCCACCTGCTTGTTCAGCACATGGACAGCCGGCTCCGCCTGTACGATGAAATAACCGATGACCATAGCAATGGGGATAAGTATCCAATTATAGGTATGGCTGGCGATGCTGCCGCCCAAAAAGCTGCCCACGGGCATAAAGCCCACGTTCACGCCCATCAGGAAGATGGTCAATCCTATGTACACATACACCAGACCGATGACCATGTGCAGTATCTCCTTGCGCTTGAGTCTGCGGGTCACCAGCTGGAACAGGATCAGGAAAGCGCCGATAGGCAGCAGCGCCGATGCCGTCTCCTTCAGATAGTGAGGTATCTCGCTGAGATACAGATCGAACATCTCCACCGTGTCCTTGGCATCCGGCATGACCGCCGCGGTGTAGGCGCTTCCGTCCGGCTTATACAGCAATCCAAGGATCAGCACCGTGATGATCGGCCCGATAGAGCACAGCGCCACCAGGCCGAAGCTGTCGCCCCCTGCCTGCTTGTCGCTTCGCACGGCACACACGCCCACGCCCAGCGCCATGATGAACGGTACCGTCATGGGTCCGGTGGTCACGCCTCCGGAGTCAAAGGCCACCGCCCAGAAATCCGGCGACACGAACATCGCCAGCGTGAACACAATGGCGTAAAACCCGATCAGCAGCCACCGCAGCTGGATACCCAGCACGATACGCAGCAGGGCGATGACCAGGAACACACCCACGCCCACCGCCACGGACCAGATGATCACGTTGTTCTCGATGGCCGGTACCTGGTTGGCCAGCACCTGCAGATCCGGCTCCGCCACGGTAATGATCATGCCGATGAGGAAGCCCACCACCGTGATGATCCACACCTTCTTTCGCCGTGTGATCTCGGAGCCTACCGCCTGTCCCAGCGGGATCATGGACATCTCCGACCCCAGCGTGAACAGTCCCATGCCGGCGATCAGCATCACGCCACCCAGCAGGAACGCCACCATGGCGTTGTTGGGCACCGGCGCAATGGTGAAGCACAGCACCAGCACGATCAGCATTACCGGCAATACCGATGTCAGTGACTCATGCAGCGGTTTTTTGAATACAGCAAAGACGTTTTCCGCCTTCTGCCGTTTTTTACGCAGTCTCGCCTGCTCGTCCTGAATAGTCCTGTGGCTCAAGTCTACCTTCCTTTCCTCGTCCTCCATAGCCTATACCAAAAAGCGGCGCATCTGTCCGTATCGGGCAGACACGCCTCCGCATCTTAACAAATATATTGTACCATATGTTCACTTTTGGCACAACCCCACCGCTGTTAATAATGTGTGAAGATTGCACCGGGTTTTTTACGCCGTTTTCTCCACCAGCGCCGCCGCGTGGGCCGCTATGCCCTCGCCGCTGCCGGTAAAACCCAGTCCCTCCTCCGTCGTCGCCTTCACAGAAACGCGTCCCGCGTCCAGTCCCATGGCCGCCGCCAGTCTCTCCCGCATCTCCAGGATAAAGGGCGCCAGCCTCGGTGCCTGGGCCGCCACCGTAGCGTCCACATTCACAATGGTCCAGCCCGCCTCCGCCAGCACCGCCGTCACCTGCCGCAGCAGCGCCGTGCTGTCCGCCCCGGCGTAGCGCGCATCGCTGTCCGGAAACAGCTTGCCGATGTCACCCAGCGCCGCAGCGCCCAGCAGAGCATCCATCACCGCGTGGGTCAGCACGTCCGCGTCGGAGTGCCCCAGCAGCCCCTTCTCAAAGGGCACCGTCACCCCGCCCAGCACCAGGGCGCGGCCCGGTACCAGCCGGTGTACGTCATAGCCGTATCCAATGCGCAGATCCGTCATGCTCTGTTCTCCCTCTCCCGCAGGAATGCCTCTGCCATGGTCAGGTCCTCCCGCGTGGTGATCTTGATGTTCTCCCGCCAGCCGGGGGCCAGCCATACCTCCTTGCCCAGCCGTTCCACGGCGGAGCAGTCGTCCGTGATGTCCGCCCCGGCCTGAATAGCCGACTGCAGAGCAGCCTTCAGGATATTTGCCTGGAACACCTGGGGCGTCTGCACGGCGTACAGCGTTTTTCGGTCCGGCGTGGACTGTACCAGCCCCGCCATATCCGCCACCTTCACCGTGTCTGTCACCGGCAGCGCCGGCGCGGCGGCATAGGTCCGCTGTCCCAGCCGCACCATGTCGTCCACCTGCTCCGGCAGGATCAGCGGCCGCGCGCCGTCATGCACCGCCAGCAGCTCGCAGCTGTCGCCGGCCGCCAGCGCCGCCAGCAGCACCGACTGAGCGCGGCTCCCGCCGCCCTCCACCACGCGCAGCGGCGTTTTGACATTCGCTCCGGCACACAGGGCCGCGATCTCCTCAAGGCGCTCCGGGCTTACCGCCACCACGATCTCGTCGATCAGCGCCGCCTCATCCAGCGCCCGCAGCGTCCGCAGCAGCACTGGCACGCCGCACAGCGGCGCCGTCAGCTTATCCGTGCCGCCCATGCGCTCAGAGCGCCCCGCGGCAGGCACCAGCGCCGCGCAGCGGGGGTGCCGTTCCTTTTTCCGGTTTAACAGCTTGTCAAAGAGCTTCCCCATCGTCATTCACACGCTCCCGTCATCACCGCGCCATCCAGCAGACGCTCCGCCTCTTGGTATCCGATCTCCCGCACCATCGCCAGCTCCGACAGCAGTATCTCCTTGGCACTGTGCAGCATTTTTCTCTCTCCGGTGGACAGTCCCCGCGCCGCCTCCCGCCGCATCAGGGACTTGACCACCCGTGCCACCTCCGTCAGGTCGCCGCTTTTCAGCCGCGCCATGTTCTCCCTGTAGCGGCGGTTCCAGTTGCGCTCCTCCTCCACCGTCAGCGATGGGATGGCCGAGAGCACCGCGTCCATTCTCTCCCGATCATACAGCAGCCGCACGCCGATGGCCTCGCAGTTATCAGTGGGCAGCTTCAGTACCAGTCCGCTGACGGCTTGACGGAACACATAGTACGTCCGCGCCGCGCCGTACAGTAGCTCCTCCGTCACGTTCTCGATAACGCCCGCCCCGTGCATGGGGTGCACCACCCGCTGACCGATGCCGTACATACCGCCGCCTCCCTTCCTGCTGTTCTTGTAGAAAATTATACCGTATTCCCCCACTTTTTACAAGGGATTTCCGTATCTTTCCCGTAAAAAGCACGGTCCCAGGCAGTGCCTGGGACCGTGCTTTTCCGTTATCTCGCCTCGTACAGTGCCTTGCAGGCCCGGTACATCTCGTAGCAGTCCACCTTGGCCACCACCTCGAAGGGCGCGTGCATGCTCAGCACCGGCACGCCGGCGTCCAGCGTGGCGATGTTCCGGTTGGCCATATACTGTGCCACCGTCCCGCCGCCGCCGGCGTCGATCTTGCCCAGCTCGCAGATCTGCCACCGCACGCCCGCGCCGTCCAGCACCGCGCGCACATAGGCCACCGTCTCCGCGTTGGCGTCCGAGGAACCAGACTTGCCCCGCGCGCCGGTGTACTTGCAGATACCCACGCCGTAGTTGACGAAGGCCGCGTTCTTCTTCTCGTACACATCGGCAAAATTGGGGTCATAGGCCGCCGTCACGTCGGCGGACAGGCAAAAGGCGTTCTCAAAGCACGCCTTCAGCGGCACGTTCTGGCCGTCGCACAGGTCAGACATAAAGGCGTCAAAGGCCGCGGACTGCATACCTGTCACGCCCATGGAGCCGATCTCCTCCTTGTCCGCCAGCACGCATACCGCCGTCTTGTCCGGCGTTTCGATATCCAGCAGCGCCCGCAGCGCCGCGTAGCCGCACACCCGGTCATCGTGACCGTAGGACCCGATCATGCTTCCGTCAATACCGATGTCCACCGCCTCCGCGGCGGGAACAGCCTCCAGCTCCGCGGAGGCGAAGTCGCTCTCCGTGATGCCGTACTTGTCGTGCAGCCGCTTCATCACGTGCAGCTTCACCCGGTCCTTGTCCTCGCTGTCCCCGATGGGCCGGCTGCCCACCAGCAGGTTCAGCGTCTCGCCGGGCACCGCCTCGTTCAGGGGCTTCCGGCCCTGTTCGCCGCCCAGATGGGGCAGCAGGTCCGTGATGACCAACTGGGGCTCACCCGCCTCGCCGATGCACACGTCTACCACGCTGCCGTCCTTCTTGGCCACCACGCCCCGCAGCTGCAGGGGGATAGTCACCCACTGGTACTTGCGGATACCGCCGTAGTAGTGGGTCTTGAAATATGCCATCTCGCTGTCCTCATACAGCGGCGTGGGCTTCAGATCCAGCCGCGGCGAGTCGATATGCGCCGCCGCGATCTGCGCGCCCTCGGCCAGACTCTCCTTACCGATGACCGCCAGCATCAGCCCCTTGCCCCGGTTGCAGGTGTACACCTTATCCCCGGCCTTCAGCGCCATGCCGCGCTTATACTGCACAAAGCCCTTCGCCTCTGCCGCGGCGATAGCCGCCCGGGCGCTGAGCCGTTCGGTCTTTCCCGCGTTCAGGAACACCTTGTAGTCCGCGCAGTAGGCCTCCATCTCCGCCAGCTGCGCCTCGTCCAGCGTATCATACCCGTTCTTGTCGTTCCGCAGCAGCTGCTCCCGCAGCGCCTTCATTTCCTCGCTCATGCTCGTTCCTCCTTCAATATCGTCTCCAGCGCCTGCCGTGCCTTTTCCGTAAAGGCCGCCGCGCTGCCGCAGTCGTTCACCAGCACGTCCGTGCAATGGGCCCGGTAGAACGCTTCGTCCTTCTGTGCCCGCACCCGCAGCCGCGCGTATTCCTCCGGTATGCCGTCCCGCGCCATGATGCGCGCCACCCGCGTCTCCGCCGGCGCGATCACCGCCACCGTCCGGCGGCACAGCCCGTCCAGCCCGCTTTCGATCAGATTGATGGCGTCAATGCCCACCACCGCCACGTCGCTCGCGTCCATCCGCCGCCGCAGCTCCCGGGGCAGTCGTGCATAGATGATCCCGTTCAGCGTCTCCAGCGCCGCCGGATCGCCGAACACCACGTTCCCCAGCTTCTGCCGGTCCAGACCGCCGTCCGCCGCGAACACCGGGCCGAACGCGCCGGCGATGGCACCGCGCAGCTCTGTGTCCGTCCGCAGCAGCTCATGGTAGATGGCGTCGCAGTCCAGCACCAGCCCGCCCAGCTGCTCCAGCGCCCGCAGGGCGCTGGTCTTGCCCGCGCCGGTAGGGCCCGTGAAGCCGATGACCAGCGGCGACGCGTCCACCGTGTGGAACCCCGCCGCCTTTTTCAGCCGGTTGCTCACCGCCAGTCCCAGCCCCGCCTCATCCGGGCACTGGGCATAGATGGCCGTCACCTCCGTCTCGTCGAAGGTCCGCAGCGCGTCGAACACGCGCTGTGCCTGAGCCAGCTTGTCTCCTGCCGGTCCCAACCGATGTACAATGTGCCCCGCGAACAGCGGCGCGTACTCGTCAAAGCAGATGACCCCGGCCCCCGCCGGCAGGTGCGCCGCGATGTACGCCGCGCTTCGCCGCGGCGCGCCCGTCACCACCGTCACGGCAGCCCGGGGCGCGTAGTGCCGGTACTTCATTCCCGGTGCCTTGGCCTTCTCCCCGTCGGACAGCTTCTGCCGCACGGCCTTGTCCACGGCCACCTCCCCCAGCACCGCCTCCAGTGCCTCCAGCGGCAGTCCGCCGGGCCGCAGCAGCCGGGGTGGCTGCACCGTCAGATCGATAATAGTGCTCTCTACGCCTACGGCGCAGGGCCCGCCATCCACGATCCCGTCGATCTTGCCCATCATGTCCTCCATCATGTGCCGCGCACAGGTGGGGCTGGGCCGTCCGGAGGTATTCCCGCTGGGCGCCGCCACCGGCGTATCCGCTGCCGCGATAATGGCCCGCGTCACCGGATGGTCCGGGCAGCGGACACCCACGGTGTCCAGCCCGCCGGTGGTCCGCAGGGGCACGCAGTCCCGCCGGGGCAGGATCATGGTCAGCGGCCCCGGCCAGAACCGTTCCGCCAGCGCATAGGCCGTGTCAGGGATATCTGCACAGCAGCGCTCCAGCCAGCCAGCGTCCGGCACGTGCAGGATCAGCGGGTTGTCCTGTGGCCGTCCCTTGGCCTCGAAAATACGGCGCACCGCGTCCTCGTTGAGCCCGTCGGCCCCCAGCCCGTATACCGTCTCCGTGGGGATACCCAGCAGACCGCCCCGGCGAAGGATCGCCGCCGCCTCCGCGATGGCGTTTTTGTCCGTTTCCGGATGGAATATGATGGTCTCCATCACCCGAACCTCGTTTCTTCTGCTCTTTTATTCCGCCGCAGCGGCAAAACTCCTCTTTTTACAGTCCCAGGTCCTCCCCCACGAGGATGACCTTGATACGCTCATGCACCATAGAGTTCCTCGTCACCACCACATAGGAACAGATGCAGTCCGGGCTGGTGCAGTCGCCGCACTGTCCGGTCAGGCCGCAGGGCGTCTTGATACCGAACCGCTGCGCGTTGGCCGGCGCGGCGATGTTCCGGGCGCGGGCAATGGCGTCGTCCAGTGTGCCCAGCACCTTGTTCATACCGGCGATGACCACCACCTGCCGGGGTCCATAGCACATGGCCGCCACCCGGTTGCCCATGCCGTCGATGTTCACCAGCTGCCCGTCCTTGGAGATGGCGTTGCTGCTCATCAGAAACGTGCCGCAGCTCAACGCCTGGTGCATCAGCGCCTGCTTCTCCGCCGGGTCCTTAGCGGTGTCCCGGTCGATGAGGGTATAGCCCTCCTGCGCCAGCCGCTGCTTCAGCCCCAGCTCGTCCACGGTCATCACGCCGCCCCAGGACACGGAGTCCGTCTTGGGGATCAGCTCCAGTGCCTTCTCCACGGCCTCGGCAGCGGTGGAACAGTAATAGGCGTCAAAGTGCCGCTTCTTCATGGCCTCCACCGTCTTGGGGCCGGACAGGTCATACATTTTCTTCTTATTCTCGTTCATGGTCAACTCTCCTTTCCCTCCTGCAGCCGTTGGGCCTGGTCGTTCAGGGTCAGCGCATCGATCATACCGTCCAGATCACCGTTAATGATGGCCGCAATGTTGAAGTTTTTATTGTCTCCCGTCAGCCGATGATCCGTGACCCGGTTCTGCGGGAAATTATACGTTCTGATCTTGCCGCTTCTGTCGCCGGTGCCCACCTGGCTCTTCCGTGTGGCGGCGATGGCAGCGTTCTGCTTCTCCTGCTCCGCCTCGTACAGCTTCGAGCGCAGGATCTTCATGGCCCGATCCTTGTTCTTATACTGGCTGCGCTCATCCTGGCACTCCACCACCACGCCCGTGGGCAGATGGGTGATACGTATGGCGCTCTCCGTCTTGTTCACGTGCTGTCCCCCCGCGCCGGAGGAACGGAACGTGTCGATCTGCAAGTCCTTGGGGTCGATGGAAAACTCCACCTCCTCCGCCTCGGGCATCACCGCCACCGTGGCGGCGGAGGTCTGGATACGCCCGGAGGACTCCGTCTCCGGCACCCGCTGTACCCGGTGTGTCCCAGCCTCGAATTTCAGCCGTGACCAGGCGCCCGCGCCCTCGATCTCGGCGCTGACCTCCTTCACGCCGCCCAGCTCCGTCATGTTCTCACTGACGATGCTCAGCGTCCAGCCCCGGCGCTCGGCGTACATGGTGTACATCCGCAGCAGGTCGGCGGCGAATAGTGCGCCCTCCTCCCCGCCGATACCGGCCCGTATCTCCAGTATCACGTTCTTCTCGTCATTGGGGTCCCGCGGCAGCAGCAGCCGCTTCAGCTCCTCCTGCAAGCGCTCCATATCCCCCTTCGCCCCAGCCAGTTCCTCCTGTGCCAGAGCCCGCAGCTCCGGGTCAGACAGCATCTCCTCCGCCTCCCGGGCGGTATCCTGCGCCCGCAGATACGCCTGCCAGCATTCCACCACCGGCGTCAGCTCCTTCTGCTCCCGGCGCAGCGCCGTCAGCTTCTCCCGGTCCGTATACACCGCCGGGTCTGCCAGCTGCTGCTCCACCTCTGTCAAATGCGCCGCAAGGGCGCTCAGCTTCTCCTGCATGGCCCGTCCTCAGTCGTTCTCCAGCAGGCGGCGCACATTCTGGATAAAGTCGTTCCGCCAAAACTCATACCCCTCGCTGTCCGGCCGCAGCGACACCGCCAGCCGGTGGGCCTGCCCGGTATACATATCCATCTGGTCATAGACCTCCTCGCTGCGCTGGGTGGTGCTCCGCGTGACCACATAGGCCACGTTTTCCATCTCCAGTCCCCGCCGCTTCAGCAGCGCGCGAATGGGGCTGGCGCACCGCCCCGCCCACACCGGGCTGCCCACGATCACCAGTTTGTACGCGCCCAGCGGCTTCTCCGTCTCAAAGGGCTGCAGGGGTCGGGTGGATGTCTTCATGGCGTCCATACCGCAGCGCATATACCCTCGCCAGCCGCTGCGGTCGCAGTCGTCGGTGATGGCCGTGATCTCCGCCCCCAGCGCCTCGGCGATCTCCTTGACCGCCCGGCGGGTATGCCCGGTCCGGGAATAGTAAATGCACAAAATATCACTCATGTTATCGCTCCTCCTGTTCCTCGGCCTGCAGGCTCAGTTCTTCCCAGCGCTCCATCTCCTGCTCCAGCCGCTTCTGCACGTCCTGCTGTTCCTGATACAGCGCGTTCAGCTTCTCCGCGTCGCAGGCATTCTCCGCCATTTCCGCCTCCAGCCGCGCACTGTCCGCCTCCAGCCTGGCGATAGCCGTCTCGCAGATGGTCAGCTGCTTTTTCGCCGCCTGCTGGGCCCGGTTGCCCCGGCTGCCGTTCTTTTTCGGCGCAGCGGACTGTACCTGTACCGCGGCCGCCGCGGCGGCGCGTTCCTCCTCCTTGGCCTGCCGGTACTGTGCAAAGCCCATGGGATAGTCCGTGATGACGCCCCCGGCCAGCTCCCACACACGGGTGGCGAACCGGTTGATGAAATACCGGTCGTGGCTCACGAACAGCAACGTCCCGTCGAAGGCCTCCACCGCCTGCTCCAGCCACTCCCGCGAGTCGATATCCAGATGGTTCGTCGGCTCGTCCAGTATCAGCAGATTGATGCTCTCGTCCATCAGCATACACAGCCGCAGGCGGCTCAGCTCGCCGCCGGACAGCACGCTGACGCTCTTGAACACATCCTCTCCGGTGAACTGATACGCCGCCAGCCGGTTCCGCGCCGACTGCGGCGTGATGTCCAGCTCATAGAGCATCGTGTCCAGTATGGACCTCTCCGGGTGCTCGAAGTGTATCACCTGCGGCAGATACGCCGCCTTCACCGCCGGCTCCAGCCGTATAACGCCGCTGTCCGGCCGTTCGCTGCCGGTCAGCATATTCAGCAGCGTGGTCTTTCCCGTGCCGTTCTCGCCCAGCAGGGCGATGCGCTCGCCCCCCTCGCACCGCAGATACACATCCTCAAACAGCTTCTTCTCCCCAAAGGCCTTGCTGACGCCCTTGATCTGCAATACCTCGTCGCCCTTGAACTCCCGGCTCTGGAAGCGCGCCTCCAGCTTCCGCGCCTTTGTGGGCTTCTCCGTGGTCCGCATACGCTCGATGCGCTTCTCCATGCTGAAGGCCCGCTTGTGCAGCGCGTCGTTGCCCATGAAGGCCCACAGGTGCATCTGCTCCGCCGCCTTTTCCAGCTGCGCGATCTTCGCCTGCTCCTTCAGGTACTGCTTCATGCGCTCCTGATACCGCCGTTCCTTCTCGATGGCATAAAAGCTGTAATTTCCGCTGTAAAACTCCGCTTTTCCGTCCTGTATCTCGATGATCCGCGTCACGGTCCGGTCCAGGAAATACCGGTCATGGCTGATGGTCAGCACCGTGCCCCGGAACCTCCGCAGATACCCCTCCAGCCACTCCGTGGCCTGCAGGTCCAGATGGTTCGTGGGCTCGTCCAGCAGCAGGATGTCCGTATCCTCCAGAATGAGCCGTCCCAGGTTCACCCGGGTCTTCTCTCCGCCGGACAAACACGCGAATTCCCGCTGCCGCATTTCCCTCGGGATGCTCAGACCGTTGGCCACCTTGTTCACCGCCGTCTCCGTGTCCCAGCCGCCCAGTCCCTCGAATTTGGCGTTCAGTTCGCCGTACCGCCGCAGCGTATCCGCGCCGCTGTCCCCCTGCTCCATCCGCAGGGCCAGCGCATCCATCTCGTCCTTCATCCGAAACATCCGCGCGAAGGCCGTCTGCAAAACGTCCTCCACCGTGTACCCCTCCGGATACACGGGGATCTGCGAGATCAGTCCCACCCGCCGGCCAGCGGCGATCTGTACCTCTCCCTCGTCCGGCTCCAGCTCCCCGGTGAGCATACGGAACACCGTGGTCTTTCCGGCGCCGTTCCGCCCCAGCAGTCCCACGCGCTCCCCGCTGTCCACCTGAAAGCTCAGTCCGTCCAGTATTCTCTTTTCCAGATCAAAGGACTTCACCAGCCCTGTAACGCGAATGTCGACCATTTACTCTTTCTCTAATTCCTTTACGATGTTCTCAAAATGCATGGCGCGGGACGCCTTCACCAGCACCGCCGTCCCCGGTGTGAACCGCGCCCGTACAGCGGGCATGGCCTCCTCCACGCCGGCGAACCACTGTGCCTCCGGATCTGTCTCGGTCAGGGCCTTCATCTTCTCCCCCACCGCCACGGTCTCGATGCCCAACTCCCGGCACAGCGTCCCCATATCCCGGTGGGCCTGGGCCGTCAGCGCGCCCAGCTCACCCATGTCGCCCAGCACCGCCAGGCGCTTTTTCTGCCGGCTGGCGGCCAGCATACGGATGCCCTCCGCCATGGACTGCGGATTGGCGTTGTAGCAGTCGTCGATGACCAGCCGATCCCCGTCCATACGGATCAGGTGCATCCGGCTCCCCACCGGCGCATAGGCCGCCGTCCCCGCGGCGATCTCCGCCGCCGTCAGGCCCAGCCGTTCGCCGATGGCTGCCGCCATGGCCATGGGATAGACCATGTGCCGCCCCGGCGCCGATGTCTCCAGCCGATAGGCCGCCTTGGCCGTGGTCACGGTGCAGGCCACGCCCTCCAGCCCCCGGTCGTCGATGTCCGTAACGCGGACCTCGCAGTGCTCGCCCTCGCCGCAGCGCAGGATGATCTGTGGCAGCGTCACCGTGTTCAGCAGCTCGTCGTCGCCGTTGAGCACCGCGACGCCCTCCTGGGTCAGATTTTCAAATATCTCACACTTGGCCTGCAAAATGCCCTGCCGTGTGTTGCCCAGATTTTCGATGTGGGCGTCGCCCACGTTAGTGATAACGGCGATATCCGGCCGTACCATCTCGCCCAGATACCGTATCTCCCCAAAGTGGTTCATGCCCGTCTCGATCACCGCCGCCTCGTGCTCCGGCATGAGCCGCAGCAGCGTCAGCGGCGCGCCGATATCGTTGTTGAGGTTCCCCTCCGTCCGCAGCGTCTCGTATTTCTGCGTCAGCACTGCGGCGATCATCTCCTTGGTGGTAGTCTTGCCCACGGAGCCGGTCACCTGTACCACCGGCAGCCGGAACTGCCCCCGGTACCAGGCGGCCAGCGCCTTCAGCGCCAGCCGCGTGTCGGGCACCTGAATGTAAAACTTCCCCGGCAGCAGTGCCTCCGGCGTCTTTGCCGTCAGGCATCCCGCCGCCCCGGCCTCCAGTGCCTTTTCGATATAGGCGTGGCCGTCGAAGCGTTCCCCCACCAGAGGGATGAACAATGCTTCCTGCGGCACGCGGCGGCTGTCGGTGGTCACGTCGCGCACCGCCGCGCCGCTGCTCTGCAGCACCGTGCCGCCCACCGCGGCGCAGATGGTCTGTACCGTCAGCGGCATCATGCCCGCGCCGCCTTTCGCGCCGCCAGTGACAGCTCCACGATCTTCTCGCACAATTCGCCGTAGTTCAGTCCCACCTGCGCCGCCTCCTGGGGCACCAGACTGGTAGGCGTCATGCCCGGCAGGGTGTTGATCTCCAGGCACCAGGCCTGACCGTTCTCGTCCAGAATAAAGTCCGAACGGGAGTACACGCTCAGCCCCAGCCCCTTGTGCAGCTTCAGGGCCATCTCGCCCACCTGCTTCCACGCCGCGTCCGTGATAGGCGCGGGGCACAGCTCCACCGCGCCGCCGGCCTGATACTTGCTCTCATAGTCGAAATAGGCGCCCTTGGGGATGATCTCCACCGCCGGCAGATAGCCGTCGCCCAGCACGGCGATCTGTATCTCCCGACCCTTGATCTTCTGCTCCACCACCACATGGTCGCCGTAGCGCAGCAGGTCGCGCAGGGCCTTCTCCAGCTGTTCCTTCGTGTCCGGCAGCGCCACACCGATGGAACTGCCGCCGTTGACGATCTTCACGGCACAGGGCACCGGCAGTTCCTCCGCCAGCCGGGGGATATCGCTCTCGGTATAGTGGATGTCGTGCCACGGAGCCGTGCGAATACCGAGAGAGTCCATCATCCGCTTCGTCACGGATTTATCCATGGCCATGCCGCTGCCCAGATACCCGGATCCGGTGTAGGGCACGCCCAGCAGGTCCAGCGTGGCCTGTATGCGGCCGTCCTCGCCGCAGCTTCCGTGCAGCGCCAGAAATACCACGTCCGCCATGCGGCACACAGTCAGCACGTCCTTGCCCAGCAGGCTGGGGCTCTGGTCCCTCCGGCTGCGGCGCACCGCCTCCAGGTCCGGCTCCACGCGCTCCACCCGGCTCTGGCCGCACAGGCCGTCCGGCGCGTCAAAGATATCCTCCAACGCGCCCTCGTAGTCCTCCAACCCCAAAAACATATCCACCAGAATGGCCTTGTGTCCCCTCTCCCGCAGCGCCCTGCACACGCCGGTGCCGCTGGTCAGCGCCACCTGGCGCTCTGTGGACAGTCCGCCCGCCAATACCACGATCTTCATAAGCGTACCCTCGCTTTCAGGCGGCACAGCGAAAAACGGCCCTGTGCCCCCATAATTTGATATATTATTATAGCACAGCGCCCCGCTGATTACAACCGATTTTGCCCGCTGGTGTGTAAACAAACAAAGAACGCCCCGGCACAGCCGCGGCGTTCTTTTGTTGTCTTTCCTATCGCAGCCAGTCGGGCTTCGCCCGCCCGTGTACGCCGGACACCAGCCCCATACAGGCAAACAGCATCACCAGCGACGAGCCGCCGTAGCTGATGAAGGGCAGCGTCAGTCCGATGACCGGCATCACGAACAGGCACATACCCACATTGATGATGACCTGAAAGATAATGACACTGGCCACACCGATGCAGGCATAGCCCTCCAGCCGGGTCTTGGCGTGCCGCGCCACATACAGGCACCGCAGTATAATGGCCGTCAGCAGCGCCAGCGTCAGCAGGCAGCCCACCAGCCCCAGCTCCTCACCGATCACGGAGAAAATAAAATCCGTGTGCCGGTGCGGCAGGCTGGACGCCGCCTCGCTTTGGGTCTGCGTGCCGCGAAACAGCCCCTGCCCGAATATCCTTCCGCCGCCCAGTGTCAGCAGGCTCCGGGTCTGCTGCCAGCCGGTGTTCAACGGGTCATAGCTGTGGTCGAACAGGACGATGAACCGGTTTTTCATGTAGGTATCCAGCAGGTCCAGGTCCCACATGGCGTAGAACAGCAGTCCCGCCGCGCCGCCGCCGATCAGGAACCACCGCAGCGCCACCCCCGCCACAAAACACATACACGCGAAGATAAACAGGAACACCAGCGCACTGCCCATGTCGGAGGATATCTTGTAGTACAGCGCAAAGATCACGCCGAAGTGTGCCGCCAGCATGACGATGGAGGAAATGGACCGCAGGTCCCGGTTCTCCTTCAGCCACGCCAGCTGTTTCGCCAGCACGATAATAAACGTCAGCTTCACGATCTCCGCCGGCTGCACCTTCACCGGCAGGAACGGGAACTCCAGCCATGCCTTGTTGCCGGTATCCCCGGCAATGCCGAGGGGCGTTGCCAGCAGCAGGATGAACACCACGCCTACCAGGAATATCCACTTCCAGTACTTCGCCAGCTCGTTCAGGTCCACCTGCGACACCACGATATACAGCACCGCCCCGATGCACAGCGCCGCCGCCTGTACCAGCACCAGCTTGCTGGTGTGCATATAGTGTGTGGCGCTGGCGATCATCAGTATGCCGAACAGCGACGTGCCGATGCACAGCGCCAGCAGGACCAGATCGGCCTGCCGGAACACGTCGTTAAAAAGCTCCCGTATCCGTCGCAGCATGGCGGCACCTCCCTTCCCTCGCATTTCCCCCGCACGGTGCATATCCCCGTTCCCGCATAGTGTACCACGATTTCCCCGCCCTGTAAACCACCATACTTCTATCAAAAATGTTACTGTTTCCGCCCGCTGCTTTCACAGCCCAGCCACCGTTTTCACAGCCCGGCCACCAACAGCGCTATCACCGAAAGGCCCCCCACCGCCAGCGCATAGGGCGTTGCCGCCCGTATGGTGGTCAGGTTGGAAACGCCCGAGCCGGCGGTGGTCATCAGCACCGCGTCCGCGTAGAAGCATAGACTATATCCCAGGGTAACGCCGCTCATCACCGCGGCGATCATCAGCGGCGCAGCCACCCCGGCAGCCAGTCCCATCGGGATGAACACAGGAATAGCGATGGTCATTACCGCCCAGCAGCCACCTACGGCAAATACGGTCAATCCCACCAGCACAAACGCCAGCGGCGCGATCAGGCAGCGGGGCACCGCCCCTCCGATACCGTTGATGAGAATATCAAACAACCCCAATGTACGGTTGGCGTCGCTGAGCATCAGGCCAAAGCCCACCACCACAGCGATGGTGGTCATACCCTTAACGCCGGAAAAGAATCGGGCAAAGTATTCTCCCACCGTCATACGCTTCTGTATCACATACAGCAAGAACTGCACCACCAGGCACACGATGATACCATGGAGCAAATCATTGTCAAACAGCACTGTGCCGCCCACCAGCGCCGCCAGCGGGACAACAGCGTTCCAAGCAGAGGAGACATTGTGCTCATCCACCTCGTCAATATCCACCAGCTTCTCACCCTTCTCTCCCGGTTCAAAGGCAGCGCCGCCGGAGGCCACCCGGTGATATGCCTGACGAAGCACGCCCACTTTCGGAAACCAGCCCAACGCCAGCAGCAGACTTACCAGCATCATCGCCAGCGGATAAAACATGAAGGGCACCGCCTGAAGGTAATCCGTGAACCCCAGGCCGAAGTCGGAGATCAGGCCCACGCTGAAGGCCGTCCAGCTGGTAAAGGGCACCGTCACGCACAGGCAGCAGGCCATAATGTTGGTCTGCATCGCCAGGTGCTCCCGGGGCAGACGGTTTTTATCGGAGACACCCCGCAGGCAGATTGTGGTAGTCAGGGCATTCAGATACTCGTCCACGAACATGATCACAGACAGCAGCCACGCCAGCAGCAGCGTTTTGCGGGGCGTGTTGGCCGCCTTCGCCAGCAGATCCCGGAAGCCCATGAGCCCGCCGGAGGCCTGAAACAGCGAGATCATTCCGCCAAAGCCCAGAATACTGCACAGTGCAAACTGATAGGAGCTGTTGCCCAGTGTAGTATACATGGTGTCGATCAGCCCAGTGAAAAAATGCTGGCGATGGACCAGCAGCACGGCCAGCAGGGTAGCCAAGACCATTGCATCTGCCATTTTGCGGGTCTTTAGGGCATATACGATCAAAAACGCCAACGGCAGGAACGCCATAACAGTATGCAGCACAGAAACATCTCCCTTCTCACACAGAGTATAGCAAACTCCAGTGAAAACCGCAACCGCGCATGAAAAAGCCGGCCTGGTGGCCGGCTTTTCATGCGCCGCTTATACAGACATTCTTTTCACACCGGGGTTCTCCCGCATAAAGGCCAGTGCTTCATCATGGGTGATCGGCGGCTCAAGCCGGACGGTGATCTCCATACGAAGGCAGCCGTCCTGGCGGGTAAGGCTGCTCTCTGTCACCTGGCCGCGGTGCTGCTTCAGCAGCTCGTCAAAACGGGCCCGCAGCTCATCCGTATCCTCCAGCTCCACCAAAATTTCCTGTGTCGTGAGGGCGTCCGCCCCCACAGGGAAGCGGTGAAGAATGATTTGGATGGCAACGAGGACAGCCGCCTCGAACAGGCCCAGCCAATACATACCGGCACCCACAGCCATACCGATGGCGGCGGTACCCCACATACCGGCGGCGGTGGTCAGTCCGCGGATAGAGTTGCCGTTTTTGAATATGACGCCGGCCCCCAGAAAGGATATGCCGCTGACCACCTGGGCGGCAATGCGTGCAGGGTCGGCGCCGCGAAGGCCATCCAACGTAACACAGTCCAGGAAAGCGTATTTTGAGACGATCATAAACAGCGCGGAGGTACAGGCAATGATGCAGTGGGTACGGATGCCCGCCTCCTTGCGGCGCTTACTGCGCTCCAAACCCACCAGCGCGCCCAAGGCGGCAGACAGCAGCAGGCGAATGAGAAATTCCAGATTGTCGTAAACAGTCAGGGTCGCTTCGGGCACATATTGCGTCAGTCCGGAAAGCATAACAGTCTCCTTTCAGCGGCACAGGCCGCAGGTATGGTACAGCAAGTATAGTGTGCATCGCCGTTTCTTATGCGGTATAGCGGCATTGGTCGGTAATAGCCTCCTCCAGCCGCCGCAGCGTCGGATCCTCCAGATCCCGGGGATAGGGCAGATCCGTCAGATCAAATTCACAGATCGTACTGTCCGGGTGCATGACAATGATCCGCCGCCCCAGCAGCAGCGCCTCCTCCAACTGGTGAGTAACCAGCACGATCGTGCGGGGCAGCTTCTCCTGAATGGCCAGGAGTTGGCTCTGCAGCTCCGCGCGGGTCAAAAAGTCCAGGGAGGCAAAGGGTTCATCCATCAGCAGCAGTTCCGCCTGCCCCGCCAGCACCCGGGCCAGGCCCAGACGCTGCTTCATACCGGTGGACAGCTCTGCCGGCGTCAGGTCGGCGTAGTCCTCCAAGCCCACCAGGCGCACGAATTCGCTGGCGCGCTCATAGCGCTCCTCCGGCGTTTTTCCCACGCCGCAGGCCATGGCCACATTCCGCTGCACGCTGGTCCAGGTGATGACATAGGGATCCGGACTAAGCATGGCACTGTGCCAACCCTCCGGAATCCGTATTGTCCCGGTGTCAGGCATCTCCGTCCCCGCCAGCAGCTTCAGCAGCGTGCTCTTGCCGCAGCCGCTGCGGCCCACGATCACGGTGATCTCTCCGGCAGGAATGGTCAGCGACAGGTCGCGCAGCACCTGTCGGGTACGGCTGGGTCGCGTCTCGCCGGTCAGGACGATATCCGTGCCGTAGGTGGTATAGGCCTTATCCACATGGTCAAGAACAACTGCGTCCATAGCGATACCTCATTTCCTCGTTTCGGCCGCCGGGCAGATGGACGGCACGGCTATCATAGCCCCGGCAGTGGGGCTTGTCAAGCGCCGCCGTCAGCCCAGCATCCCCAGTATCTCCTGCAGGCTGAAATTCTCCCGGTAATAGTCCAGTTCTCCGGCAATCAGCTCATCCAGCACACGCATACCCAGCACCTCCACCGGCGCCCTGTCGTCCGTCAGAAGGCAGTCTCCACCGGTGTAGACCGTCAGATCGGCGGCCACCTCCGCCATCATGGCGGCGTAGTCTTCGTCGGTCAGCGCGGCGCGGCTGGCGGCAAAGCGCTCCGGCAGGCCAGGCGCGTTGGTGCAGAACACCTCCGTATTGGTGTTTCCGGGCACATCGGCCAGATAGGTGTACGCGAACACGCTGGCCATCGTATCACAGAGGTACTGGTTGATGGAGCCATCCTCCCGGGAGGTCATATTCAAATTCACCACCATGACGCCCTCCGGCTTCAGGTGCTCCGCCACCGCCGCGAAGAACTCCCGGCTGGACAGCTGGAACGGAATGGTGATGTCCTGATAGGCATCCACCATGATCACATCAAACTTCTCCTCCGACGCGGTCAGGTAGGCCCGGCCATCGGCCACGGCCACCTCCACCTCCTCCGGCAGGCCAAAGTAGGTACGGGCGATATCGGCGATCTTGCCGTCGATCTCCGCGCCCTGCACGGTCATCCCCGGAAAAAAGCGGACGCAGTATCCGGCGTAGGTGCCGGAACCCATGCCCAAGATCATGGCGCTGCGGCCTGTGTTATCGGTACCGTCCATACCCGCCATACAGGGGGCTGCCAGCGCGTAGTCGTAGTACATTCCGGTGAGCTTACCGTCCTTGTTCTGCACCGACTGTACACCGAAGAGCACATTGGTGGAGAGCGTGGTGGTGTGGTCATCGTCCTTGACCTGGAGGTAGTTGTAGATGGACTCGTCCTCCAGGGCCAGGTCGCTCTCCCAGAAGGCGAAGCTGTAGGTGGGCAGCGCAAAGCACAACCCCGCCACCAACACCACCGCAATAATACCGGCGACCGTCTTCTTCCGTTCAAAAGTGAAGTAGACAATACCGATAGCGGCCAGCACACCCGCAAAGATCAGGAACGTGGCCGCTGTACCCACCGCCGGGATGGTCAGGAACGTGGGCACAAAGGTGCCGATGATGCTGCCGATGGTGTTCAGCGCATTCAGCTGCCCCACGGTCCTGCCAGTGTCATCCAAATTGTCCACGGTGAACTTGGTCAGGGACGGTGTTACGGTGCCCAGCAGCACACAGGGGAAGGCGAAGATCACCAGGCAGGCTGCCAGCGCCGCCCAGACCAGAAAGTTCTTCGTTACGAACGTGGCCAGCAGGAAGGATATCCCGGCGATCATCCATCGGCCCGCAAAGGGTATCAACGCGATCCAGATCGCGGCGATGATGACCCGGCCATAGAGTCGGTCCGGCGACTTGCTCTTGTCAGCCATCCGTCCGCCCCAAATGTTGCCCACAGCCATAGCGATCATTATAACGCCGATAATGACCGTCCAAACGATTTGAGATGAGCTGAAATACGGCGCCATCAGGCGGCTGGCGCCCAGTTCCACCGCCATGACGGACATTCCCGCGAAAAACTCTGTCAGGTATAAAAACCACTTACTATGAGTCAGCTTTTTCTCCATGGTACAAGGTCCTCCTTATAGGCTTCTGTCCACCCCGGAAACTACAAATGGTTCTCCCTGGATCGCCTTGTATTATAGCGTAGCATGACCGTTTCCGCAAGTACCTCTCTGTTTTCATGGCCTTTCCGCTGTTCTTCAGCTGCGCAGAAAAAGCCTCCGTTTCCGGAGGTTTTCTCTTATTTTGTGTCAGCTTTCTCGGATCGTTCTTGACAGAGAATAACGAAGCCGGTATGCTGATAGCAACGGGAGGTGCGGCGCCATGATGGATGGAAATATCATATTATCCGTGGCGAAGGCCATGGAGGTCCTGCAAATTCTGAGTCAGGCCGAAAGTCCGCTGTCGCTGAAGGAACTGGCCACCCGGTGCGGATACCCGAAGAGCACCGTATTCGGCCTGCTGACCACCATGCGGGCCTATGACGTGGCAGCGCAGACGCCGGACGGAAAATACACGCTGGGCCTGCGGCTGTTCGAATATGGGCGGCAAGTGGAGCGGTCCTGGGACATCTCACTGGTGGCCCGCCCCTATATGGAGCACCTGTGCCAGCGGACCGGGGCGTCCGTCATGCTCTCGGTGTGCGAGGGCGGCAGCGTGATCACCCTGGACCAGGTGGAGACCCGGGACAATCTGCGCGTCGTGTCGGATATAGGTTCCCGGCTGCCAATCTACTGTACGTCGCAGGGCAAGGTCTTTCTGGCACATATGTCCCGCACCAGTGCCGAGGCGCTGCTGCGCACGCAGCATATGACCCAGTTCACCCCGCACACCATCACCGATCTGACCGCGCTGATGCAGGAGATCGATCTGTGCCGTACCGACGGCTACGCCATTGAAAACGGCGAATACAAGATCGGCCTGCGCTCCATTTCCGCACCGGTCTATACCGTGGAGGGCAAAGCACGATACACCGTTGGCGTGATCGGTATGTTCCGCAGCACCCGTTCCGATGAATTCCTTGCGGCGGTGGAACAGGTCTGCGCCACCGCGTCCATGATCTCCACTGCGCTGGGCTATCGAAAAACGGAGGAGCTTTTGTAAGCCATACCTCCGCCGCCTGTCTTCAAGACGCTGTCTGCTCTTTTCTCACATTTTCTCGTCAAATACCCCCGCAGGAAAAACAAAAACACACGTCCGGTCCAGTCAGGCCGGACGTGCGTATATTCTCAGGCTGCACAGAAAGCAAGACCCGATCAAAGTGCAGTCCCCTTCTTCGGCACAAACAAACCACGCATATCGGCACGCTCCAGCTCCAGCAATGCTTTTTTCCTCCGGATGCCGCCCCCATAGCCGGTAAGACTGCCGTTTGTACCCACCACACGGTGGCACGGGATCATGAGGGAGATCGGGTTATGCCCCACCGCGCCGCCTACCGCCTGCGCGGACATTTTGGCCAGTCCCTGCTGGCGAGCCGCTTCAGCGGCGATCTCTCCGTAGGTCATGGTCTTTCCATACGGTATCGTCAGCATGATGTCACAGATACACTTGCGGAACGGTGTGGTATCATAGCGCAGCGGCGGCAGAAACCCCGGTTCCTTACCGGAAAAATAGATATCCAGCCAGCGACCGGCCTCTGCAAACAGCGGGTGCTCCCTTTGTGCAGTCACTTCTGGCAGAACGCTGCCGAAATGCCGCTGCCCGTTGAACCATAGACCAACGAGCGCCTCATCGTCGCAGGCCAGCGTGATCGTCCCCAGCGGCGACATATACTCGGATGTCCAAATCATCTCTTTCCCTCCATTCTTTTTTCGGCTTATGATCTTTCAACTCCGGTATCGCTCCGCCGGCCACCGCCCACAGATACAGACTCGCCACGCTGCCATACGGGCTAAACCGACGGCGGTACATCTCGAACCTCTTACGGTCAATGCTGCGGTGGTGATAGAGCATCCGCAGTCCGCGCTGAATAGCCAGATCGTTGTAACTAAACACATCGGGCCTCTGCATACAGAACAGCAGGATCATCTCCGCCGTCCAGATGCCAACACCCTTCAGACTGCTCAGTTCGCGGATCGCCTCCCCGTCCGTTTTCTGCCATATGCTGCCCAGGTCAAACGCACCGTCCCGGACCTTTTGCGCCAGATCTGTGATGTATTCCGCCTTACGGAAGGTCATACCCAGGGCTTGCAGTTCAGGGACTCCCGCCGCAAGGATGCTCTCCGCGTTCACCTCACCCAGCGCATCCCGCATCCGCTGCCAGATGGTCGCCTGCGCCTTAGTCGATATCTGCTGGCCGATGATATGATGGACAATGGCAGAGAACAAGTCCGTATCCACGGCACGGTCGATATGGCCAACGCGGTCAATGACTTCACCAAGCCGCCTGTCTTTCTGCCGCAGATAAGAAAGCTCTGTTTCCCCGTATTCGAAATACACCACTGTCACCGTCCTTTCATCTTCACATACAGGCAGGCACCGCCGCTAAACACCGTGAGACTATGATCGGATACAGTTCCCATAGTGCGGGCTGCGCTCTGACACAGAGTATACCATCCGCCCCCGCTGTTTGCAACCACCGGTCCAGTTATCGTCAAACCCACCTCAAACGATACGTTGGTTTCACGTTTTCCTGTCGGCTGCCTATCGACAACATACGCTTCGGTCAGCCGGAGACACCGATGTACTTGAGGCCATTCTTATCTCACCGTACCGTTTCGTTCCACTCGATCTTCACGATCTGCACTTTCCTTCTGTCGTCGCCGACCTTGGTGGGAAAGCGGAAAACCTACTGACAGATGAGTCCTTCAGATCATAGTAGTCCAGCATATACCCGCGGCTTGACACCTGTAGGCGGCTGCCCCACGAAGACAGCTCCCCTTTCACGTCCGAAACGGCAAAATATGCCCTCACATCGAGGTTGCAAGGGATATTTTTCTATCAAGGCACCGATTTACACCACAAAATTTCAAATACAATACCCTGCTCGATGGACTGATCAAACAGGCGGCGTTTAATCAAGCGCTTATTACCCACCCGAAGGATGAATTTGCATCGGTCCTCGTTGGTGATCTCGCGCAGTTTGTTGATACCAATTCCGGAGTAAAAATCTATGGTTCAAAAGAAGAAATCCGGGCTCGAAAAAGCCCGGAAACGGTTGATGCGTCTGGCTTTGTGCCAGACGCATCTATACCGTTAACTCTTTATGGTACGCCCGACTGGATTCGAACCAGCGGCCTACAGAGTCGGAGTTATCAGGCTGTCAAGCCGCGAACCGTTGTGGCACAATGGTTTGGTGGGAATTGCACAAATTTCCACCATTTTTAAGAAAAACCTCGGAAGCCTTGCAGGGCAAGACTTCTGAGGTTTTTCACGGTAGTAGTCAAATAGTAGTCTGAGCGCTTCGCAGGTCATGCAATCTGATGGAGCCGTTCCCGCTTTCTTCATACGCGAACCCTATACTTCATGCGGTTTCCGTACCGCGTTGAGGTCAACAATCCCAGCTGTTCAAACTTCAGCACAAAGCTGCGGATCGTCGCGTAAGCGGCGTTCCCGAAGTCCTTTTCCAACTGTTTGGTGGGAAACTCCGCGTCGCCGTAAGCGGACAGAACAAACTCCCACAGTGCTTTCTCCTTCTCAGTGACCTGTCCGTGGGACAGGGCGGTCTGAAACGCCTCGGTCGTCTGTGCGGTCGGAAGCACCCCGTTCAGCTTATGATAGCGGAGTGTACCCTGAATTGCAAGGTCGAAATCAGGTTTTTGATAATTTTCAATGTATCGCCTTACTGCCTTTTTCCGGACGATGAAAACCGGAAGTTCTCCGTCTACTATATGGAGCTGGCTCCCGGCAGCCATTGGCAGTCGGAGCCGCATCTGCGGGGTACCACCGAGTTTGTCACCCTTTTCGCCGGTGCAATCGAAATCACGGCTGATCAGAAGGCCATTGTCGTTCAGGCGGGCGAAAGCGTCCGCTTTCAGGGCGACACCACCCACGCCTACCGCAACATCTCCGACCAAACCACCATTCTGCACATGATCCTGTATAACCCGTAAACCGTAAAAAGACGCGAGCCGCTGTATTGCAGCGGCTCGCACCTTTTCTTTCAGTTATCCAACTCTGCCTCGTGCTTGAGGATCGCGCCGGTGGCGGCGTTGATCTCGTAGCTGTACTCCATGCCGCCGGATTTGAACTCGACCTCATAGACGAGCGTGCCGTCCTCGTCGTCCAGCTCGATCTCCATGTCATACGCCTTGTTCTCGCTCACGCCCGCGTGGTTCAGGGCGATGGACTTCGCCTTG
>QRFC01000457.1_pt1 | contig 41207 bp, 33 predicted proteins | sample 1861061 | NCBI WGS metagenome assembly QRFC01 (sample SAMN09711282, study PRJNA482702) | Human gut metagenome, whole genome shotgun sequencing project.
TTTGTATTTTATTTCCTGTTCAGTTTTCAAAGATCATGTGCACCTCAGCAGTGCTCATCTATATTACCAAATACTTTCCCTTTCGTCAAATGTTTTTTTTTACTTTTTTTCATCTTTTTTACTGTATACGCTTACATCTCCGTTTTTAAAAAAATAAGGCCCCCTTCGACCTTATTTAAAATGTTCATATGCAATGCTATTAATTTTTGCCATGACATCAGCGCCTTTATCACCTAAACTTGTTAATACAACTATGCTATATGGTGTTTCGCATTCTACAAAGCCGACACTATTCAATGCATAATCATACATGCCATATTTTTGAGGCATACCCTGTTGAATATCTCGATCTAAATACTCTCCTGGCTCTGCTTTTTTCATGTTGTCTATCAATTCTTGATACTTATCCTTATGAGCATATAAATAAGTAATTACATCATTCATTGTATTAGCAGTTGAAACATTGTCCTCTGAATAATAATTATCACTAATTGAACTTGTATACTTCGTCATGGCTTCTTTATATTCTTCCCATCCGCCCAGATTTTCAAACAATATATGACCCGCATCATTATCCGAATAAACAATTGCTGCATCCAATAATTCACTTAATGGTATTTGACTTCCAATTGTATAATTCGAACTAATAACACCCGCATCCTCATGCATATAACCACTATATGGTAAAGTTGATTCCATAGTATAATCACCACTATTCACTTTATCATAATATAACATGGCCAAAGGAAGCTTATATATACTACCTGCAATAAACTCATCCTTTTCATTCATACTGTATTTTATATTATGTTTCAAATCTGTAATACAATACGACACACTCTCATGATCAATATTATTTTCTTGGAAATATGCTTCAATTTCCTTTGCTAAAGCCATATCTATATATTTACTGTTATCTTCATTTTTTACTTCTGTACTTTGATCTTCCTCTATTTCACTCACAGATGTAAATGCCTTCTTTTTTGTACTACTCATTTCAGAAGCAAACATACAGAGTGCAATTAATAAAATAGATAATAAAGAAATGATTACGATTTTGTTTTTCTTATCCATAAATAGACCCTTCCAAACTATGAAAAAGAGTCTATTCAGACTCTTTTATATTAATGTTTAAAATGACGAACTCCTGTAAATACCATTGTTATACCATGTTCATTACACTCATCAATTGAAAGTTGATCTTTAATAGATCCACCCGGCTGAATGATTGCAGTAACACCCGCTTTGATAGCTTCCTGCACAGTATCTGGCATTGGGAAGAATGCATCACTTGCTAAAACTGAACCCTTTGCTTTTTCTCCAGCTTGTTCGATTGCAATCTTTGCAGCACCGACACGATTCATCTGACCAGCACCAACACCAACTGTCATATCATTTTTTGCCAATACGATCGCATTTGATTTTACATGTTTAACAACTTTCCATCCAAACAACAATTGTTTGATTTCTTCTTCAGTTGGTTTACGATTTGTTACACATTTTAAATCTTCCTCGTTAATGATATGTTGATCCATTTCTTGAACCAATAGACCATCGTTAACATTTGTATATTTTAACGCACTTGAAACAGATAAGCTAGTATCTAATTTCATTAATCGAATATTTTTCTTACGAGTCAAGATTTCCAATGCTTCCTCAGAGAAATCTGGCGCAATGATAATCTCCAAGAAAATCTTAGATAATTTTTCTGCCAATCCCTTTTCAACTTTTGCATTTAGCGCAACAATACCACCAAAAATTGAAATTGAATCTGCTTCATAAGCTTTATCCCAAGCTGCTTCAATATTTTCGCCAATACCAACACCACATGGATTCATGTGTTTAACACCAACAGCCGCAAATTGACCTTCAAAATCCTTTAGAATTTCAATTGCCGCATTACCATCCTGAATATTGTTGTAAGATAATTCTTTACCATGAAGCTGTGTTGCATTTGCCAAAGAATATTGAGGATTCATACCCTTATAGAAAGCAGCCTTTTGATGAGGGTTTTCACCATAACGCAAGTCTTGAACCTTATCAAAAGTAATTGTCATACTTTCCGGGAATTCTTCATGTGTTTTCTTAGTTAAATAATCCGCAATCATCGCATCATAACGAGCTGTATGACGGAATACTTTTGCAGCTAAGCGCTCACGCGTTTCTAATGTTGTTTCATGATTTTCTCTAATTTCCTCAAGAACCTTATCATAATCTTTTGGATCACAAAGAACCGGAATACTTTGATAGTTTTTAGAAGCACTACGAAGCATACTTGGACCACCAATATCAATATTCTCAATAATTTCTTCGTGTGTAACACCAGGTTTTAACACAGTTTCTTTGAAAGGATATAAATTCACACAAACCAAATCAATATACTCAATACCTAATTCTTGTAATTGACGAACATGATCAGGGTTTGAGCGAACACAAAGCAATGCACCATGAACTTTTGGATGTAAAGTTTTTACACGACCATCCATAATTTCAGGAAAACCAGTGACATCACTAATCCCAATCGGATGGATTCCTGCTGCTTCTAAAGCTTTTTTTGTTCCTCCAGTAGAAATAATTTCATATCCACAATCTACTAGCCCCTGTACAAATTCAACTAAACCTGTTTTATCAGATACGCTCACTAATGCTCGCTTCATTCTTTTTCCTCCTCAATACTTTTTGCGACTTGTTCAATGACTTGCCAGAACAAATCATATTCCATCGCATGTACATGCGATTCTAATGTTTCTAAATCCCAAGATGGATCGATTGCTACTCTTTCTTGACGAATGATAGGTCCTGTATCCACTCCTTCGTCTACGAAATGAACAGTAACTCCGGTTTGTGCTACTTTTGCCTCATATGCATCCGCAATACTATGAGCTCCTGGAAATTCAGGTAAATAAGCTGGATGCAAATTGATAATACGATTTGGATAAGCACTCAACAAAGTGTGTCCAATGAAACGCATATATCCACTCAATACAATCAAATCTACCTTTTTTTCTTTTAATACTTCTAAAATAGCCGCTTCATAACCCGCTTTACCATCATATCCCTTTGGATTAAAGTAAAACTCTTCTACTCCATGATTGCGCGCACGAACTCTTGCATACGCATTCTCTTTATCAGCTATCAAGCAAGCACAATTCACATGTAAAGAACCATCTTCAATATGTGACAAGATCGTTTCGAAGTTAGTACCCGAACCACTCGCAAATACCGCAATATTTACCATTGAACATCTACCTGTCCTGTTTCAGTTACTTTACCAACGACATAACTTGGTTCGTTGATTTCATTTAATACAGTTTGAACCTTTTCTACATCCACCGGATCTACTGCCATCACAAAACCAAGTCCCATATTGAATACGTTATACATTTCTTTTGTTGAAATATCCCCATTTTTTTGAATCAAATCAAAGATTGGAGGTTTTGGGAAAGCTTTCGTATCAATTTCAACTCCCATTCCATCCTTTAACATACGAGGAACGTTTTCATAGAATCCACCACCCGTAATGTGGCTGCAAGCTTTTAACGTGATTCCTGAAGCTTTAATATGCTTTAATGCCTTAACATAAATTTTTGTAGGTGCAAGTAATGCCTCTCCTAAAGTTTTACCTAATTCATCATAATATGTATTTAATGATTCTTCTGTAATATCAAATACATTACGAACCAATGAGAAACCATTGCTGTGAACTCCAGTTGAAGGAAGTCCAATCAAGACATCTCCAACATTTAGATTCTTACCAGTAATCATATCTTTTTTATCACAAACACCAACCGCAAAACCAGCTAGATCATAATCATCTTCTGGCATTAAACCTGGATGCTCTGCCGTTTCTCCACCAATTAAAGCGGCTTCAGATTGTAAACAACCCTCAGACACACCTTTAACAATATCTGCAATTTTTTCTGGAACGTTCTTGCCACATGCGATGTAATCCAAGAAGAATAATGGTTCTCCTCCAGCACATGCGATATCATTCACACACATTGCGACAGCATCAATACCAATTGTGTCATGCTTATTCATAACCATCGCAAGTTTAACTTTTGTTCCACAACCATCCGTACCAGAAAGCAACACTGGCTCTTCCATATCTTTAATTTTAGATAATGAAAACGCACCAGAGAAACCACCAAGTCCTCCTAATACTTCTGGACGCATTGTTTTCTTAACATGCTCCTTAATCAATTCAACAGATTTATATCCTGCCTCTAAACTAACGCCTGCTGCTGCATAATGTTCTGCCATACTCTACTCCTTTACCTCATCTTTATAATCTTGTAACTCTTCTGGATATTCACCTGTACAACAAGCTAAGCAACTTGTTTCAGGTACACATTTCTTAAAATCCTCTACGCTTATAAAACGTAACGAATCCACTTGGAACAACTGTTTCATTTCATCTACCGAATAATTGAAAGCAGCTAAATCTTTTTGTGCCGTTGAATCCGCTCCATATAAACAAGGATATTTCAACATTGGCGAAGCAATACGTAAATGCACTTCTTTTGCACCTGCCTCTTTTAATAGCTGACAAATTCTACGTGATGTAAATCCTTTTACAACACTATCATCCACTAGATATACACTTTTATCTTTAACAACTGAACTGATCGCATTTAAACGCACACGCATACCTTGCATTCTTTGTTGCTGTGTTGGACGAATAAATGTAGAACCAATATAGCGGTTTTTGATTAATCCCGTTTCATACGGTACATTTAATGTTCTAGCAAAGCTTGCAGCTGCACTTAAAGCCGAATCGGGAACACCAACAACAATATCCGCCTTAACATCCTCTTCTTTGGCTAAATAATAACCACATTGTTTTCTTACTTCATGAACCGTTAAACCATTATGAACACTGTCCGGTCTAGAGTAATATACATATTCTAAAGCACAAGCTTTAGTTTCAGTTTTTTCAAAAATTTGACTTGATTTAATTCCTGTACGATCAAAACAAATTAATTCACCTGGATTGACTTCACGAACAAATTCTCCACCAAGAATTGGGAACGAACAAGTTTCACTACTGATACAATATCCATCATTTACTTTGGCAATATATAAAGAACGAATTCCATGCGGATCTCTTACTACATATAAACTATCTTTTGTGATGACCATAAATGTGTAGGCACCACTCATCATACGACAAGCCTTTGTGATTTTTTCTTCAAAAGAACCCGGATTCAATTGAATCAAGTGTGCTAACAATTCAGAATCGCTTGTTCCCTGGAAAATTAAGCCTTCATTCTCTAACTTTGTTCTTAATGAAACTGCATTTGTGACCATACCACTTGATACGACCGCAAAATATCTTTGGTGACTACGCACCATAATCGGTTGAACATTTTCTAATTGAGAATCATTTTTTGTAGCCATGCGAAGTTGACCAATCGCAATATCACCATCTAAAGAATTCAATGTATCTTGTTTTAAATTCTCAGACAACAATCCTAATCCCTTTTTACAAACAACGTTTTCCCCATTACTCACAGCCACACCAACACCATCTTGTCCACGATGCTGAATGGCATGCATTGCTAAATAGATGTTCTGGGCGGCTTGTTCTACATTGAACAAGCCTACGATCCCAGAAGAATCTTGAACTACCTTTTGCATTGCCATTCTACTTCACCTGCTTGTGTGTAAAGTAACGAACACCGTTTGCGAAAATATCCTGGTCTTTATTTCCTGCAATATTTTGGAATAAACCTCTTTCATAACGTTCACTATGACCCATCTTACCAAAGATTTTTCCATCCTCAGAGAAAATACCTTCAATTGCCATACTTGAACCATTCAAGTTGTCTTTTCCATCCATTGTTGGAACACCCTTTTCATTTACATATTGTGTCGCAACCTGACCATTTTCAATCAATTTATTTAACACTTCTTCACTCGCAACAAATTTACCTTCACCATGACTAACAGCCACTGAATATACATTTCCTGCTTTCATGCCAGCAAGCCATGGAGATGCATTGCTTGTAATGCGTGTACGTGCAATATGCGAAACGTGACGGTTAATGTTATTTCTGAATAATGTTGGATTTTCTTCATCTAATCTTTCAATATCACCATAAGGCAATAATCCCGATTTAATCAATGCTTGGAATCCATTACAAATACCTAAAATCAATCCATCATTTGCACGCATTGTATCAATAGCTTGGGCAATCTTTGGATTTCTTAATACGTTCGCAATAAATTTACCTGAACCATCTGGTTCATCACCACTACTAAATCCACCTACAATCATTAAAATTTGAGCTGTACTGATTTCTTCAGCCAATGTTTCAATACTCTTTTGAATATTTTCAACTGTCAAGTTATTAAATACGACTTGTTTTACTTCAGCACCAGCACGTTCAAACTTAGCTGTTGTATCAAATTCACAGTTTTGTCCAGGGAAAATAGGAATAACTACCTTTGGTGTTTCCACTACAACCTTAGACATTGGTACTTCCACATCATTTAAAGGAGTTTCTAACGTTTCTTTTCCTTCATCTACAATCATTGGATAAATTTCACTATAACGTTTTGTCCAAGCCTTTAATGCATCTTCAATTTCGACTGTTTCTTCATTTAATACAATCTTAGAATCACCATTTAAAATACCAATTAATTCTAAATGCTCATCTTGAATACTTTCTGTAGCTTCCACAATCATTGAACCTAAATTAAATCCGTATACATCTTCTTCTGTATTGATCGCAACACCGACTTTAGATCCAAACGCCATCTTCGCAATAGTTGCACCTAATCCACCAAATTTAATTGTGCTTGCCGCTACAATTTTCTTTTCTTGCATCAATTTATGAACCGTTTCAAAATTTTCTTTCAATTGTTCATAGTTTGGAACATGATTCTTAACTGGCGTATGTTTTACCAAATATACATAGTCTCCAGGATTTTTAAATGAAGCAGAAACAATATCACCTGTTTTAGCTGTAGTAACTGCGAAAGTGATTACTGTTGGTGGTACGTGAATATCTTTATAAGTTCCACTCATAGAGTCTTTTCCACCAATACTAGGCGTTTCAAATGCCAATTGTGCATCAATCAAACCTAATAAAGCTTCAAATGGTTGTCCCCATTTTTGTGCATCTGCACCTAAATGTTCAAAATATTCCTGATTTGATAAACGACACTTCTTATAGTCAGCACCTAACGCTGTAATACGAGCTAATGCCTCAACAACTGAATAACTAGCCCCTAAATATGGAGAATATTTAGATACTTTTGGATCATATCCATATGTCATAACAGAACATGTGTTTGTCATTCCATGAACTGGTAATTTTTGTACAGAACCTTCTTCAGGCGTTAATTGATATTTACCTCCAAAAGGCATCAATACCGTACTCTTTCCGATTGAAGCATCAAACATTTCTGCCAAACCAATCTGACTTGCGACATTCGCATCTTGTAGTACTGTATTTAAATCTGAATTTACTGCATCAAATGGATGTTCATCATATTCATTTTCACAAACATCAACAACCTGGTGTTGACGGACACCATTTGTATCCAAGAAAGCACGAGACATATCCACAATCGTTTCACCGCGCCATTTCATGACTAAACGATTTGTATCTGTTACATCCGCAACTTTGATAGCCTCTAAGTTTTCTTTATAAGCTTCTTCTTTGAATTTTTCAAAATCTTTAGCCTCAATACATACAGCCATACGTTCTTGAGATTCACTAATAGCTAATTCTGTACCATCTAAACCTTGATATTTAACTGGAACTGCATCTAAGTTAATATCCAATCCATCCGCAAGTTCACCTACGGCAACACTAACTCCGCCAGCTCCAAAGTCATTGGCCTTTTTAATTAATTTTGTACAAGCAGGATTTCTGAATAGACGCTGTAATTTACGTTCAATCAAGGCATTACCTTTTTGAACTTCACTTGAACATTTTTCTAAACTTGTTTCATTATGTTCTTTACTAGAACCGGTGGCTCCACCAATTCCATCACGACCAGTAGCTCCACCAATCATAACGATGATATCGCCTGCTTGTGGTTGTTCACGTTTTACATGTGATTTAGGAGCAGCACCAACTACCGCACCAACCTCCATACGTTTAGCTACATAACCATCATCATAGATTTCATCTACAAATGTAGTTGCCAAACCAATTTGGTTACCATAACTTGAATAACCATGAGCCGCTGTCTTTGAAATTTTAGATTGAGGTAATTTATGTTCTAAAGTTTCACTAATTGGTTTTGTGATATCTCCAGCCCCTGTAATACGCATAGCTTGATATACATAACTACGTCCTGATAATGGGTCACGAATAGCTCCACCAATACATGTACTTGCTCCACCAAATGGTTCAATTTCTGTAGGGTGGTTATGTGTTTCATTTTTAAACATCAACAACCATTGTTCGTCTTTTCCATCTACATCCACTGTAATCTCTACACTACACGCATTGATTTCATCGGTAATCTCCATATCATCAAGCTTACCTTGTTTACGAAGATATTTACCGGCAATAGTAGCCATGTCCATCAATGTTTTTTCTTTACGATTTCCATGAACTTCTTGACGTAATTTTAAATATTTATCATAAGAAGCCTGTAATTCATCGGATAATGTATCCAAATGGAAATGTACATCATCTAATACAGTTTCAAAAGTAGTATGACGGCAGTGATCTGACCAATATGTGTCTAGCACACGAAGTTCAGTCATTGTGCAATCTCTTTTTTCTTCCTTTTCAAAATAACGTTGAACATGCTCAATGTCCGCTTGAGACATGGCCAACCCTAAAGTCTGACGTAAAGAATCTAATTCTTCTTTCGTCTTTGTTGTAAATCCTTCTAAAACAGGAACATCTTTTACTTCAACATCCTGATCATCTACCAATACAGAAAGGTCTTTAACACGTGCTTCAACAGGGTTAACAATATAATGTGTAATTTTATTAAGTGTTTCTTCATCTACTGGGTTTAAAAACACTAACAAAGTACCTGAATGAATACGTACTGTTTGTTTGTTGTTCAAAAGCATTAAACACTGCATTGCGCTATCTGCTCTTTGATCATATTGACCTGGCAAAAATTCATATGCCAAATATGATTTACCTTCTAAGTCTACAGAATCATATACATCATCTGTAACAACTTCACTACATACATTTTTCTTTAATAGTTCAATATCATTTTCATCAGCGTTAAAAATATCATATAAATTGTATTTTGTTAGGCCGAAATCTTCTTTTAAAGATAAAGATTGTCTTAATTCAGCCGCTAATGATTCACTTTCAACCTGAAACTGTTCTTTTTTATGAACAAAAATACGAGTATCCATTTCCTTCTCCTTATTCAACAATTGACTGTTCTAATACTTTTTGTGCTTGTTCTTTTTTAAATTCAACAATCTTATCCTGTAATGACTTATCATTAAGTCCAATCATCTGACAAGCTAAGATAGCTGCATTTCTTGCCCCCGATTTACCAATTGCTACAGTCGCAACAGGAACTCCTTGAGGCATTTGTACTGTTGATAATAATGAATCCAATCCACCTAAAGCAGATGTCTGAATAGGGATTCCAATAACTGGCAACGGTGTAGAGCTAGCTAAAACTCCAGCTAAATGTGCTGCTCCTCCAGCTGCCGCAATAATAACCTGAATTCCACGTTCGCACGCTGTCTTTGACAATTTTAAAACAGCTTCTGGAGTACGGTGAGCACTTAATACACGAACTTCATATCCGACTTGAAAATCGTCTAATTGTTTCATGCAGCCTTCCATACTAGGTAAGTCTGAACGAGAACCCATCACAATTAAAACACGCTTTGTTTCCATAAATGACCTTCCTTTCAAAACAAAAAAAGCGCACCTATAGTAGGCACGCTTAAAAAAGCAATTCTTCTCTATCAATTGTGGTAAATCTTCTTAAGACCATAAGTAAGACCTCCAAAATCAGAAAAACACTTCTGCAGAATTATAATACCTAAAATCAACTCAAATGACAACCCATATTTCATGAAAGTTAAACTCTAGGTGTGAATAATTTATATTTTCTTAAATCAAACACATAAACAATTGAGCTCAATCCCCAAGTAATCGGATACAACCAATGCGTTAAATATAAGCTGTGTACGCTCTGTCCTATCGTCATTAAAACAACAACACGAACAGCACACCAACATACTAGCATCACCACCATTGGCATTACAGGACGCCCAAGCCCTCTTAAAATGCTAGAAACCACATGCGAAAAGCCTAAAAGTATATAGAAGAAAGCACAAATTTTAGCACGATCTACTCCAATCTCAATCACTTCCAGATTCTGGTTAAAGAAAGATATAAAAGTTGGCGCAAATAAGAAAATCAAAACACCCATACACTCAATCATAAGTAGTGATGCTGCAAGCCCAAACAAGATTCCCTTTCGAGAACGCTCTTTTTGTCCGGCTCCTTCATTTTGTGAAACAAATGTCGTAAGTGCCATCGAAAAAGAAATTTCAGGAAGGAAAATAAATCCTTCTACCTTTGAATACGCACCAATACCTGCAATAGCTGCTGCCCCAAATGAATTGATGTACGACTGAATCATGACATTCGCAAAATCAATGACACAACCTTGTAAACCTGTAGGTAATCCATAGATACAGATTTGTTTAAGATTTTCAAAATCCAAAGTTAAGTGTAGCCATGAAATATGCAAAATACTTTCTTCTCTTGCCAATTGCACAGCACACAAAAACATACTCGCAAATTCAGAAATGATTGTTGCCCAGGCAGCACCGGCAACCCCCATCTTAAATACCGTAATGAAGACAACATCTAAAATCACATTCAATATTGAACTTACAATCAAATAATACAGTGGATGTTTGGCATCGCCTCCAGCACGAATGATTCCCACAAGCATGTTATACAAGACTAAAGAAAAACCGCCTAAAAAATAAATTTTTAAATATGTGGAAGATAAGCCAAACACTTCTTGAGGAGATCCCATCCACATCAACATTTGATCTGTTAATACATATCCACTCACCGTCATAATAAGTCCTAAGATAATCCCGAATGTAGCAGTTGTATATACCGCTTTTTTTGTTCTATCCTCATCTTGAGCACCTATCGCATTGGCAATAATGACACTCGCTCCTGTCGCAAAGCCATTGAAAAAACCAACAAACAAAAAAATTAATGAGCCAACACTTGTAACAGCAGCCAACGCATCCTGTCCTAGAAAATTCCCCACAATCAATGCATCCACAGTATTGTACAGTTGCTGAAATAGATATCCAATAAATATAGGTATCGCATAGCCAATGATTTGTTTGGCTATACTTCCTTTTGTCATTAACTGAACTGAATCTTGTTTTGCCATAAAACCCTCCCGATACAAGAAAATCCTGCACCAACATTAAGTTAGTACAGGACTGTATTTTGCCCTAATATCCATTAGGATACATCATACGTTATTTATTTACAATATAAGCCGTCGCAATAGATTGAGCCCAGTTATAAATAGATGTTGTATGCATTCCTTTGATATTCTTGTTTCTTAAACAATATGTTTTAGTAGAGTCTACAGGTAAATAACCACATAATTCACTTTGACGAACTAAAGCATTATGATAATTCTCTTTTGACACTTCATTAGCGGATGTATACATACCGGCATCTAAATAAGTATCCAATTGTTCATCACTTAAACGACCAAAGTTATTTGTGGCACCCGTTCTTAAGATAAAGTTAATACCTGTATCATCTGGTGAGCCATAAGAAAATCCAAGATATGTTGCATCCCAGCTATCTGTTTGTGCATCATCCTGCACTGTGTTAATAACCGTATTAAATTCAACGGTATTAGCTTTAAAATCAATTCCAATCGCATTTAAACACTTCTGCAAAACTGGAATCAAAGAATCCAAAGAATCCTTATCTTTATTTGCCAAGAAACGAATGGTTAATTTTTCACCATCTTTATAACGATATCCATCCTCTGCCAATGTATATCCTGCATCCTCTAAGATTTGGTTTGCCTTTTCAACATCATAATCATAATAAGTGACACCATCCACTTTTTCTTCATTACGAATCATTTTTCCATTATTTAAAGAAACAGGATTTCCAAAAGTACCAGGCTTATAAGCCATACCATCAATTTGATAGTAATTATCAATATATTCTTGGGCATTAAATCCATATCCGATGGCTTTTCTTATGGCAACATCACTGCAAGCTCCTGCATAAGAATTAAAGATAATAAAGCTTTCTCGATCACTTGGATAAGAATCAACAGATAAACTTTTATCTTTTTGTACAGATTTTATTTTATTTGCCTCAATCACATCTGGAATATAATCCACTGTTCCATTTTCCAATTCTTTAACTTCTGTTGAAGTATCTGTCTTTTTGATCATGATCTTAGAAATTTGATACTGTCCTTTTTTCGCCTTAAACTTTGAATTTGAAACTAAACTAGCTCCACTTGTCTTCTCAAACTTCTTCAATACATAAGCACCCGTTCCAATCGGCTTACTATTCTTCTTTTCAATATTTTCTGTTTTTCCTTTTTTATAATTTAAATATTCAGCACTACAGATCTTTTGTGTTCCAAGTGTAGAAACCGCATCGATTCTAGGTTTATCCAAATAGAATACAACTGTATAGTCATCAGGCGTTTCAATTCCACTAAAGCTAGATGCATCTGCATCATGATATTCAGTATAACCATCTAAAAAATCAACATTGTTTGCGAAACGACCTGTATAACTTGGATCTGCCATAACGGTAAATGTTGTCTGCACATCTTTTGAAGTAAACTTGGATCCATCACTAAACTTAATGCCTTTCTTTAATTTAAATGTCATTGTCTTTCCATCCTCACTAATTTTTGGTAAGGACTTAGCCAAATCCGCAACTAATTCTCCTTTTTTGTTGTATTTCAATAACCCTTGATACACTAAATCCACCACATAAGAATCATTTGTCGTTTGATAATACATAGGTGAAAATGTGCCATTCATTTCCGAACTTAATCCGACTGTCAACACTTGATCATTACCTGCAGCTTTTGCGCTACATCCACACATTAATAAAGCTAATCCACATGCTAATAATTTTTTATACATTCTCTTTTACCTCCTAATTATTTATTCTTTGTACCACCACCAGTCAGCTAACACTTTTCATCACTCTCCTTATAAATAAAAAATCCTGCATCAAATTAAAAATTTGACACAGGACAGAATATCAAAATAATCTGCGGTACCACCTGAATTGGTATAGTTATACCCACCTCTAGAATGCCATCACATTCGATCCATTTAACGCATGGAATACGTCGCAGCTACTAAGAAAATCTTTTCACCTTGCCCTTGAAAGTCCATTTGCTAAGTCGTAATAATCTAGCTTCCACCATGACTAGAATCTCTTTGTATCCGGTTCTTAGTTTAATCTCTTTCGCATCGGTTGCCTATAGAATACACCTAATAAAATCTGTTTTCAACCATTTTTACAAATTATTTACATTTTCTTACATTAAAGATTGTTCTGTTCTACCAATAATATCATCTTGCGTCTTTTTAGAAAGCACATTAAAGAAAGCACTATATCCGGCTACACGAACAATTAAATCCTTATGTTTTTCAGGATGCTTCTGTGCATCAATCAAAGTTTCTTTAGAAACAATGTTATATTGCACGTGATATCCATGTAAGCGATTAAAGAAAGTTTTAATCAACAATTCTAATTTTTGTCGATTTTCTTCAGTCGACAACATTTGAGGCGTCATTTTTTGATTTAGCAGAACTCCACCTGTAATTTTATTTGTACGAAGCTTAGACACACTTTTAAACACAGCTGTAGGTCCATTTTTATCGCTGTTATGCGCTGGACTGCAACCTTCTGCCAAAGGTTCGAATGCATTTCGTCCATCCGGCGTAGCCATCGTTGACATACCTTGTCCAACATTCGCACTAATTGAAGAAGTTCCTGCATAACGAATTCCGCCAATTGGTCCTCTATTATAGCGTGTATTCGGATATTTTTCGATTTCTTCAATATAAGAATCATAAGCTTCCACAATTAACTGATCGACATAATCATCATCATTTCCATATTTTGGTGCTTCACGAATCAACATTTCCTGAATTTTTTTGTTTTTAGGTGATGAAAAATCATCTAAGATCGCATCCCAAAGCTCTTGTCTTGTGATTTTCTTTTCTTCATACACTAACTCCTTTATAGCTGCCAAACAATCTGCCATGTTCGCAATTCCTACTTGAAGTCCTGAAATAAAATCATAGACCGCTCCACCTTCTTTGATGGTTTTGCCTCTGGCAATACAATCATCTGTCAAAGCCGAGCAAAGAATGTCTGGCACATCTCTTTCAGAGGCCTTATCAATTACATTTTCTACAATAACACTATATCGAGTAATTTCCCTTATTGTTTTATCCCATGCTTTTAAAAGTTCTTCATAACTTTCCATTTCCGTAAAATAGCCATATCCTTTTGTAAAACGTTTATTACTTGTAAGATCCACACCGTTATTCATCGTACACAAAAGCATTCTTGGAAAATTGATATAAGACATTCCCGTACAACGGTAACCCCATTTACCTGGAACTGCTGTTTCTACTGTGATTTTCCCCTTTAATTACTTCCGTTTAGATGCTCGAAAACCGCATGTTTTCGTTTATTTTTCCCTGTTATTCACTTCCCTTTCCGAAATTCACTATGGAAATGAGAGCTTTTGTATCAGGGAACCTCTGATTCCAATTTCCCACAATCTCTTTTGATTTTTTACCCCGGCAGCAAATTTCTTTTCCTGAAGGCTGGTTTGGTTTTTCGGGTATTTAAAAACTGATTGGAATTAGGTACTTGACCAATGTGCCTGTAAATGCTGATCGTTAAATAACTGGTTGGAGCTTAATGAAAGAAAAGCCTCGTTTGACTCCTATGCACGATTGAAATAATTAAAACCTATTCATTGTCATTGCCATGACCAGCATATTGACCATTATTTGGATTGCATTGGTTTGCGTGATTATTCAAGTTAGTCTTGTATGCATTGTTGTTTGGATTATGCTGATTGGCATAATTATTAATCTGTGTTTGTGTGTGAGTACGTCCGGATACTCCACGCCCTCTGCTTTTACTCATATAAAATAATCTCCTTTCTATGTATTTCTGCAATCAATTTTGCCTGCAACAGCAATATAAATGATTGAGTTATTAACACTTACCCTATATATGTCAGAATATCGATTTGATTTTTCGCTTTTTCACAAAAAAAGACACCAGCTATTGCCAGTGCCTTAATTTTACGAACACCTTATCATCCTTCTTTTGAAATAAGTTGTCACAATGTGCCAGAAAATCTGCGACGTAGAAAAAGGCCCGCCAAACCGGCAGACCTTCCTCTTTAAAAGCGTTTACTTATTCACATACTTTGTTGCTTCGTCACAAGAAAGTCCATATGATTCCATAAGGTCCTCAATGATCTCTTCATCTGAATGACCACGTTTCCTATACGAAGATACTAAAATCTTTATTGAATTGATTCTTTCTTCTTTACGAACTTCCTCTTTGCCTTTATTTACCGCTCTTTCCATTACATCACACATCTTAATGTCCTCCTTCTTTTCTGTTTCAGAAAATTTTACATTATACCTGTCGTCTCCGGTCAGCACCTGCAGAAGTTTCAACATTTCGTCTACATGCTTTATTTTGTGCTTATCCGGCACATAGTCTTTGTTTTTCCTTTTCTGAACAAAGAAATCTGCAACTATTCGAAAATCACTTTGGAACATCTGCACCGTTTCATCATCTAAAAAAGCAATGTTAAAGATATTTGCCTTGTAGTCATTTACATATGGCTCCAGTTCCTTTGGAATATCAATAACCCCTTTCAGATTATGAGGTGATGACCATTTTTTCATCCCAAAATGAAGTACCAATGACACGACCGGAACAATGGGATTCTCATCATTTTCCGACAACAACTGCCGTCGGTAAGAAGCTCCATCGTAGCTAAAAACTCTTAATGGCATATATTTCTCTTCTGCAGTCTGGTTTTCCAGTCCACAGATTGCGACAAGAACGTTACCCTCCTGCCAATATTTAGCCACATCCCTTTCCTGTTCATGCAGTTTGCCTGCCTCGGCTTTATACTGTGATTTTACCTTTGTTTCTTTCAATGAGTCTTCTTTCACGATCCGATTTCCGCGAAATAAAAGAACATTGACAATGTCTGCGAAGACGTCATTATAGTCTTCCAGAAGTTTTTCTGTTATGTCTTTTTGTCCCATAGATTGTTATCCTTTCCCTAATCTGATGCAAAAAACGATCAGGGAAAGCTCATAGGCATCCCTGATCTAATGTTTCGGGGATTCCCCTATTCTGCTGGATTTATATTTATTCTTCTTATCCTTATCATACAAAATATTATTTGTATCGTCAATCAGTTCACGATTGACAGAATATTAGAATCCTTCCAGCGTTTCTGTTGCGTTATGTTGTAATCATAGTCGTTTCCTCCTTTTTCTGACTCCATTTTTTCTATGCTTCATTTATAATATGTCAGATAATCTCCATCGTAGAAAAAAGGCTCGATGAACGGCAGAACCTTCCACTTTTAACTAAATGCTATTCCATGGCTTTGTCGATAATTTGCTACCATAAGTTACCCCTCACTTTTTTATATCTGTTCTTACCTTTTATACATGTCAGAATATCAAAAATACTTATTTCTTCCATACAGCAAAAAAGAACCAGCTTTTGCCAGTGTCTTAATCTTATGGATGCCCTACCATCCCTCGTTTGAAATTCGTATACTGTACATTCTTTACAATCACACCATCAGGAAATCGCACATCCATATCCTCGCTTTTACGATACGAAATAATCTCTGCTTCAAGTCCGCATTTCATAATTCTCTTTTCGCCGATACGGAACTTCCCTCTATTTCTTCTGGAGTCCTGCGGCCTTGCAACACGCCCTTCCGTAAAATTTTTGTAATCAATATGCTCCGCAACCGAACCGTCCTCAAAAAGAACATCCATATCTATATGTTTTCGATATGCAATAATTGTAGCTTTGAGCCCATTGTTCATAATACCTGTTTCTCCGACACGATCAATCGGAGGCCTGATGGACCCGTTTAAAAATTCTTTATATGCTGCATGCCTGGCAATATAGCCATCTTCAAACCTAACATCAATATCGGCATAAGCTCCATACCGAATAATCTCAGCTTCAAGCCCGCAGTTCATGGTTCTCTTTTCTCCAAGTCTGCGCTTTGCCTGTTCTTCAGGTGTGTCATCGGGACGGCCGATCATTCCTAACTTAAAATTCGTATAAGTCGTGTGTTTGGCAACAGCTCCATCCTCAAACTCTACATCTAAATCCATCGAAGACCGATAAGCAATAATCCTGCATGTTTCACCACTATTCATTGTGGCTTTCCTGCCGATTCTGTCCCGATACTTATAATTGCACTTGTCACATAACTGTCTTTTTGTAAGACCACGAGCATTCAGCGGCAGTATATATTCCCTTCCGCATGGTCTGTGACGGATTCTGACATGAGCTTCATCCTCGTATCCAGTCACCTCGTATTCTCCGTTCCAGGAAAGATCTATTCTTTTCTGCAGCAGCTCCAGGCCATCATATTTCCTCTCGCATATCGGACATTCATATCCATAAGACCTGGCCAGGCCGAAGGAATGGTAAATCGTCCCGCAGTGCGGACATGTATTGCTTGCAATCTGACATCCTTCTTTTTCTCTTCCTTTGATCTGCTCTATGAACTCGTCAGGCTCATACTTTTCACAGAAAGCTTTGATAATGCAGTTAATTGTCAGCCTGTCCAGTATCAATCGTCCGGTCTTCGTACCGGCAAGCAGGTCTTTTATATCATCTAACGTGACTTTTGGCGGATGCAGATAAACCTGGTAGAGGAATTTCGCATACCGGAGGCTTTCTTCATCTGCTGGAACAACCGGTTTATCGCTGTCATAGATTGAGTAAATCTGTAACCTGCAGCCATGCTTTGCACAGGCTGTTACACCATGGAGCGAATGCCACGCTCTGATATAGGGACGTCTCCCGTTTGCCATGTCTTCAGCCAAGCATTCCGGACAGCACCTCAGTACTTTGCAATGATTCTTTTTATTGCCTGGAATCATATGAAAATCTTCCGCCTGCCGGATGACCTGCTCTGCCACAAGAACATTCATGCTTTCATTACGAAACGGCATCATCGTGCAGAATTCTGAGTGCCTCGACATAATCTCTTCCAGCGTCGGAAACTTATCACCTTCATATTTTCTACAGATATTCTCAAGCTCTAACAATTCCGCACTTCCCTCTAAAGTAACAGAGAAAGCCTTTTTTGACATTCCGTTAACTGAAAACAAAGCTTCCAGCCATGACACAATGTTCTCATCCGGATATATCCGAAACCATATTGGAAACCTGTATTTGTTCAATCGTATACACCCCTTTCTTTCATCTCTTTACATACCCATGATTCACCAGATCCTGCAGGATATTTCTTTCTTCCCTGGTAATTGTCCTGCCCTCGAATCCATCTTCGGAAGCGGTCCAGCAGCCTTTCTCATCAACGCCTGCCTTCACAGCATCATAGATTCTTATTCGGATGCTCTTTGGTAATCTCATAATCTTCTCCTTTTTTACAATCCCCGCTTCTCACTGGAAACGGAGGATATTTCCTGCTCATTCATAGCTTTTTTCAAAGCTGTAAGCCCCTGGCTTGTCTCTCTGTCAATCGCAGCTGCATCGCTTTTCCCTTTCTTCGCCTGATTAGCTGTGGCGGTATTTTTACGTTTCACCTTTGCGTTTGCCTTTTTCAATATTTCCATAGCCTTCTGTGCAAGAAACTTCGAAGGGTGATCCAGGATATCCGGTTCCTTATCGATTGCCTGTCTGATTGCGCGGTTAATCTGCGTTTCAGTATAATTTGAAGTGTCGCTGATTGACTGGAAAGCTCTGCTGCGGACCGCTTCTCTTTTCCTGGTCAGTTCGCCCGCTGCCATCATATCGAACAGCCTTCCTTTTTCTTCGTCATTTTCCGTAGCGACCTCTTTAGCCTGCCTTGCATAGAGCTTTGTAATATACTCGTGATACTGTGCATCTTCCGGATCATCAGGATCAGCGAGCAGTTTTCGGAGTGTCTCCATGTCCCTCCCAATCGTTTTCTCGATGAATGGCACATCAATCGGCTCCTTGCGCTTCTCGATTACATCCTTCGTCTGTATAGTAATCACGATGTATTTCAGGAGTGCGATATTCCTGGATGAATGGTACATGAGAAGTTCCTCGATTTCTGTTGTGAACGGACTTTCCACGTTCCCGAACTGATATCCCCAAAGTGTCTTGATTGCATTCTCAAACAAACGTACATTATTCTTCGTAACCTCGTCTGCATTGATAATGTTTTTTGCTACGCGCCTGTTAAGCCTGTCATATTCCAGTACTGCTCTATATCCGTCATCGTTACCAATGAGTCCGAACTGCGCCCCGGTTGCCTGTGTGATACTTACAATGTCCTCGATGTTCTTCTTTTTTGGCGAGAAATCAAGGAACTGTACTTCATCTACGATGATGAGTCCGACATGATAGAGTTCGATCCATTTCTTTACAAGCCCTTCTGTTGCAGAGATACTCTTGGCCCCAACGGCCCTTCTTCTATGGTAATCTCCGGTATCCAGAAATCTGTCAAATGCTGCGGCAATGGATTCAAACACGTCTCTGATATCTTTTCTGAGCGCTGTCACCATGACGATGGGGATCTGTACATAGCTGCAGTCCTCAAACTCATGATAGATTACATTAGGATACATGCGACACGCTAAGTTCACAGCCATAGTCTTTCCGCATCCGGTCTTCCCATGAAGCAGAAATCCAATCGGGCTTGGGGCCTCCAACTTCTGATACAGAACGATAGCACGTCCAAAGCTTCCTTTCCCATACGCTTTCTCATCTTCGTTTGCGGAAATCATGACGTCAGCCCCTTTATATCTGCGGTCCAAAAACTTCCAGATTGTACGGGCTACATCTACATGAATTCCAAGTGGAATCATTGCCATGTCGATGTCTTCTATTGCGGCTAATTTTTCAGCAGTACTCATTTTTTCTACCTGTTCTCTGTCGTATCCCGGAGGATTCATCATTCCAAGAGCCAGGATATCCCTTACCGAAGGCATCTTCGGCAATGCGCATACATCAGGATTATCTTCATATCCGGCGACTCTGCGGTACTGCGCATCTACCATGCTCCCCGCGGTCAGGTCTACATCATCATAAAGATTTTCATCTTTTCTAAGTTCACGGAATGTTAAATTACATTTCAGTCTCTCCATGTTTTCTTCCTTTCTTATACTTCGTCTTCTATCAGTGCCAAGATACGATTGATTTCTTCTTCTCGGCTGAGTTTTCTGTCTCCCATCGTCCTCATTTCATCTGGGATTCTCAAATGCTCAATCGCTGCCAGCTCTTCCTGCTGCTTTGTTAATGTTTCTTTCTTAGGTTCCGGATCAATGGAACTATAAGAACGTTTCGTAATTCCATCTGGATCTTTTCTCATTTCCTGTTTCTTGGCTGTTTTATCCTCCGGATGCGCTTTGCCGTATTTTTTCTTCTTCTTTGGATTCAGGGCTTTTGCCATTTCTGCCTGTTTCTCTACCGTATCCTGCAAATTCAGTTTCGTGTCCAGATATACCTGTTTTGCTTCTTTCATTACCTTTGAGTCCCTCTTTTTGCGGATACACTCGTCGTATTCGTCCCAGGTTAAGCCTGCGTATGTATACTGCTGTTCAATCTTTTCTGCAAGAGGTACTCTGTGGATCTCTTTCTTATATCTGATATAGACATTCCTGATATCGTCCACATTGTATCTGACCTCAATATCTTCCGGATGTGGTTCATCTTTTAAAATATCCAAGAACCATGGTTCCTGCGAATAAAAACGCAGTTCCGTCTTATAGAAGGTGTACACGATACCTTTCCTGCGGTTCCATGTAAATTTTCTTTTTTCTTCTTCCTTTGCCAGCATTGCAAACAGATAGGCTGGTCTTGTTGCATCATTTACATTGGTTGGATCTCCTGCTCTACCATGAGCTTTTTCGTATGCGAAAATCCCTTTCGGTGTTGGTGATACATTGTTATCCACATACTTCTTATCAATGAGTCCCTCAAAAACACGGCGGTTATACAGAATCACTGATTGGTAGACCAGTCCTCTTATTTCTTCCAGTGTCAGACATGCAGCCCCTTTCGCCAGGTCACCGCCACGGTATTTGTCTTCTACATATCCGTTATTCTTTAACTGTGCTTTTAAATAGGTCTGAACCAGTCCATTGAAGGATTCGACAACCCCTTTTAAAGAACCGCATCCGGGTGGAACCGGAGTATTACGGATGCCCAGTTCCCCCATTGCTTTGCTATATGCCTTGGACATATACTCTGAGCCCCGGTCACAACGGATCTCGTTTGGTACGATCATGGACGGCCAGTCTTCCTCATCATAGTCAATGTTATAGCCTTTCGTCTGGTTCTTATGCGGTTCCAGGAGTGACAGAAACACCTGCTGAAAGCCACGCATACTGTTATTTTCAAGACTTACATATGCACCGATGCAGATTCCACTCAATACTTCGACCATACAGTATACGACAGCTTTTCCAAGAACAGTTTCTCCATCATTCTGGTCGACTACATAACAGCCAAGCTCCATCTCATCTGCTTCAACAATCTGTCCCAATTCATAGACTCCGGTTCTGCTGTTTCCAACCAGCTGTCTGTTATTGTTCTGTTTGTCTCTCTCATCTTTTCCCATGCAGGAATAGTCTTCTGTATGCTTTCTGATATAGTTGTAGAGCATCTTGTATGATACTGATCTTTCCTCTTCTGGGAGTGTTACCATCTTGACAGAAGAACCATCTGGTGCCTCGACCGGTTCGCGAAAATACCGGCGCAGAACTGCGTCATATGCCATTCCCGGTTTTCCATACTTTACGAACATCTTAAGACCATATTTGAGGATTTCGTCAACGTCATTCCTTGGATTCTCGTAGTCTTTTGAATGGGGTACTCTTTTTCTATAATTACCTTTGCGATGGTCAACAAGACTGAATTTATTGCGGCCGGAACGAAGATAATCATAAAACAAAGTTCTCAAATGCCTTCTTGAAATATTAAGAAGTATTGCATCTGCATCATGGTTTACCCGCAAACGACATTTGATAGGATATTCTTCTCTGAAAATAGCTTCCATTACTTCTGCACGGTGGTTGATTGTCTCCATTTCTTCCGGTGAAATCGAAAAAGACGATCCCGTTTTTTCTTTTATCTTCACACACTCTCTGTTTTCAATTGCTGTAATAAGTTCCGCAGTATCTTTCAGCCTTAATTTGTTATTTTTAAGGTTAATCAGATTAACATTTTTATCTCTCACATCGAAAACTCTCCATTCCTGGTCTTCGAAACTGTAAATATCACCTCTTCTGATAACAGGTGAATCCTCTTTTTCTTCAGCCACCTGATTTTCATCGCCTTCAAGAGTGATAACTTCCAGTGGGTCTATTCTCTCTTTCTTTTCGGATGTTTCGTTATTTTTTAATTCTTCCATTATGTTATCTCCTTTCTGTAATTTCTTCATGAATGTCACGTGCCACTAATACTCGTTTATATAGCTCATCAATATCGAAACCAGCACGCTTTACAATCTCACGGAAATCCAGAATCTGTTTATCCATCGGGATATGTACATATTTATGTGCAATCAGATATTTCAGTTTCTGTTCTTTGCTGATCACCTTAAATGATTCATAATAGCTCATGACACTTTTTACATTCCACACAAGTACCTTGTTAATATCTTCATTCGTTACCAGCTTAAACCTCACTTTCTGAGATTCCCAATAGATCTGTTCTGCTCTCTGACGCATTACCAGATTATGCAGCCTTGATTCTTTTCCACGGTAGGTACGTTTATTTGGATCAAATTCGCTTCTGTCATATTTGACTGAGAACGCTGTTTTGCTTCCATCATCGTAATCTACCAGGAAATCTGTGGTCCACCATGGAGCTTTCTTCATCCCAAGTTCTTCCGCAATGGCATTCATCCTGTCCGTATCTAAAAGATACTGTTCGCGGATATGTTCCACATTGTCCTGCCAGCGTATTGTTTCATACACCGCAGCTTCTGTCTGCGACAGGCAGTGGATCAATCTTTCTTCAAAGGGATCCCAGATGACTGATGCTGTACCCCGTCCCTTATATTCTCTGACCAGAATAAATGGGGTATATTCTTTCCCGTATCCCTGACAGCGTCCTTCTTCGATTTTTCGTTTATGTGATTTCAATGATTTCTCCCTCCTGTTTATTTATGTTTTCGCCTTCACAATTTATATGTCTGATTTCTCATGTACTTTTATTTTTACATACAAATAAATGACCTTTTTCAAACAATTTTCAGACAAAGATTCATCTGCTAATACCGTATTTATACGGTTTTATTTTATTTTTTGAAACTTCTAATTTTCGGACAACATTTTTAAACAATATGATATAATGTGTTGGTTAGTACCAGTAACCATTACAAATGAGAGGAGGCTGTGCCATGAGCGAGTGGTGGTTGTTTCGTAATACGCGAATTGAAAATATAAACGAACAATACGAAATAGCACGCAAGTATTTGCCAGATACAACCCACTGGCTCGGCTCAGAATACAACTACTTCTACATAAAATGTTGCGACGTGGCTCATTCTGTCTATTCAGACGGTGGCATACTTAAGGGTGAGATTTCCCCACGTCGCCCTATTCAAAGTGGCGATACGTTATATGTAGCAAATATCTATGTACTTGGCGGTACTCTACCAACAATACAAAAAACGCTAAAACTCCTTCACGACAAGCAGATACGCCTGCGAATCCCATCGCTCGGATATGACGACAAAGATGATGCCCACGATCATGAGCTATTATCCGGAACACTTAGCCAAATCCATAACTATCGTCAGGCGCAGCCTATCGAGCAGCTTCCTGGTCACAGGAAAGCTTCTGGAAGACCAAAACGCCGTATATCACTAATGAGCTTACAGCGAAAAGAATTTGATGTCATAGAACAATATTGCCTGCACAAGATCACTGAACGCCAAGCGATGAAATTATTGGCAGGTAAGCTTCCGGATAATAAACCCATTACTCGTTACATATTCCGAAAATTAGTTGATGAATACAGGAAAATGTTCCCATATTCGGACGAGATCGATGCTGATCAATATAATGTATAAGTACGGTGCTCCGCATCATAGTCCGTCATCACAGGCGCAATATGCCCCGTATCTGGATCGATAAAAATGGCATGTCCCCAAAATTCATTGATGGTCGTGTTAATAAGAAGCGAATAGCCACGTTTCTGACCATCATCAAGCCATGATCTAAGGATGCCGCCAAGTTCAAAATCTGCTTCCTGATCACAGCAAAATTCCGGTTTCGTAAACAAGCTTACGTATCGAATGTCGCATCGGGTTTTGAAAATAGCCAAATTCCCTTCGTATGTCTTCGGATAAAATACCAGCTTATCAAGACAACTCCAAAGCTTTGCCCAATTAGCCCCTTTCAGCTTCTCCATCCCGTCACCAATAAGGGTTTCCGTATCCCTAATCAACTCAAGGTAGTTCCTTACTTCTTCGTTAAGTTCCTTCCTCTCCGGGTTTGTGAATTCAATTTTCTCCATGTGTTTCCTCCTTTTTGAATACATAATTTGTTTTTACCTAATTTTGTCCCTATTTTTAGGGATAATTTACTTTGGCATATACTATATGTCAGATTTAAAAGGCACTTTTATTTTTTCATACAGCCTCAAACTGAATGTTGTAATTTTGCCTGTAAATCCACGCTTTTTCCTAATTGCAACTCAAAAGAAATCTTACATACATGTTCTATTTAGGCATAAAAATACCCACAAGCTTATTAGGCCTGTGGACATTCTTAAATATTCTTATTTGAAAAGTGTGCGCTCTTCTTCCGGTCTACTGAAATATTCCTCAAAATACTTCGATAAAATTTTTTCTGTAGCAACAGTTTTAGATATTCCTGATTCTTCGCAAAACTGTTCCAGCTGATCACTAATCTCTTTTGCTAGTTTGATATTGAGAATTTTTGCATCTTTTTTCTGTCTTGGCATATTACTCTACCTCCTACAAAAGATTTTCCAAATCCGTAAGAAGCGAGACAATCTGTAAATTATCAAACAACCCGGCAAAATGAAGCTCCTCTTTCAACAGGTCCTTTCTCTCGAACTTACCATTCTTGTTGATATAAACAATTAGTTCTTTGATATAAGTGAATTGTGCATCGTTTCTACCTTTAGCTTTTTGATTATCCAAGAATTTCTGGATAGCCGAATGGTTGATCTCCATATTCTTACGAATGAAATAAACGATTTCTTTATCCGAACTGAATAACGATTCATATTCTTCTTGGGATTTAGCAAACGACATAATTTCACTTTTGAAATCTAATACATCATTTGGTTCATAAGCCTGAAGATTTACGATTTTATAAATCAAGTTATTGTTTGCGTGTGTTTTGATATAGAACTTAACTTTTTCTTCGTAAGATTTGAAATCGTCTACTGTAGTAGTAAAATCAACATCTTCGTCCGGTGCATCATCAAAATTCGAGATCTGGTCATCAAAATCGGAAATTATCGGTTCTGAAATTTCCCTTTCGATATAGCGCATTAAATCACGAATCTCAACGCGAATAGCATCCATTCCTGTGGTCGTCGTATTTATGATAAAGTCATCTGTCTGAAGGTGATTCAGCGTATTTATGTGAGCTGCAACCTCCCCAATATGGCTTTTGTTATTGACTAAATACCGAACAATTTCGTAGATGGCTTTCGCCGTCTTAGCAAAATTATTATTTTGAACTAATTTAGTTGCAGAAAACCTGTAAGCTAAATAGTCAAACATACGAGCCGATTCGATATCACTTTCCCCAGTAATGTTCGGAGCTATATATTTCTTAACCTCTGTAAATTTTTGTTGATTGAAATTTTCCCAATTTGCAATATCAGAGTATTTCTCGACATACTTAAGATTGTTTTGAACCCCGATATAGTTTCTGTTAAGCGAAGAAATCTCATCAACAAATCCATCTCTGATAGCGACATACATATCTTTATCTTCAGGAGTAAGCATTGCATAACGACTTTGCATGGCTTTAAACAACGCAACTTTTTCCATAAAGATTTTTTGGTTCAACGATAATACTCCATCTGTCTTGTCTTCACGACCATCAGGATTCAACTTAAAGAAATTGAATACATTACATACATCAAAAATCAAGAAACCCTGTTTGTTCTGATAAAACTGACGGCTATTATCATTCGTCATCCTTTCAAAGTACGCTTTGGACGGAGATATTGCTTTTAAGTCATACAGAAAATGTACTCAATCTGAGTTCCTATATTCTGTCTTTTGATCTATATTTAGTTAGCTTTTGTTTTTCCACAGCCACTGCACTTGTAGCCTGTCAATTCCTGTTTTGTCGTTGCAGGCGAATCAACAACATATCTTGTTTCGTAGACTGCATCGTGATGAACCGTATTATATCCCACTACTGTTTCACGCCATTCAGTATAATATCCCCCTTTATCATCACCTATCATCACATGATTTTTCACATGAGCGGACGTATTTCCTGTAATATCTGCACCACATGTTGAACAAATCGAATACGCCTTCATTTCAGTAATTGGAACCTGTTCATCATAAGCAGCCTGAACCAAGACCTGCTCGTTATGTCCTTTTTCAGGCACGTTAACTGTCTTATACTGTGCAACCCAGTTATGTGTATGTTCGGCTGGTTTAGAACTGTTTGAATTTGAACTGCTGTTATTCGATGGATTTGACGTACCAGAGTTATTGCTACTGTTGTTAGGCTTAGAAGAACTAGATGTGTTGTTCTTATTCGAGCTAGTATTTGTAGTCGATGCGGTGTTATTCTTCTTTGATTCAGAAGTATTCGATTTGTTAGAAGAATCGGCTTTTGCTGTTTCTTCTTTCTTTTCTTCTTGTTTTACTTCCTGCTCATCTTTCTTTTCGTCCTCTGTCTTTGCAGAATCTTCAGATGGTGTCAATGTGGCAGTAGTGCCATCTTTTTTCGTTACATCTAGATTGACTTTATCTTCTTTTAAAGAAACATCCACTTTCTTTGTATCTGTAGTATCTACATCCTTGAATACGAATGTTTTATCTTCGTCCTGTAACCCTACTTTTACATCCAACTTGTCGTTTTCTTTGACAGTGTAATACAAAGTACGTTCTTCTTTGTTTTTCACAGCGTCACCATCTTCCAACAAGTTATCTCCAAAACTTTCTTCTGAACTTGATTTTGTTTCGAATACTGTGATTTTCTTTCCAGTACTGTTTGTGAACTTCAAGGATTTAGAATCCTTTGTTTTCTTACCAAGTGTCTTTACTTCCTTTTTCTTAGTGACTTCGGATGTCTTTGTATCTTTTGTTGAAGAATTAGAACATCCAGTCAACATTCCACCAGATAAAACCATACTAAGAGCTAATGCTCCTGCCATTAAAATTTGTTTTGTTTTCATATATAATATATCCTTTCCTGATCTATTTTTTGTTAAGGCAAATTGCCTTAATTTTTTATCATTTCTCTTTACACCTATATTTTACCATTTTGAAAGTCGAAAAATGCTAGATTTGACCTAATTTATGAATTAAGCTTGTATGTCTATAGATTCATTTTCTTCTTCAACTTCATCTTCAGCTTTATAAGGCAACATCCAAACATACAAAACTCCGTGAACTACTCGGCAATTGAATTACCGAGCATCTGAAGAAGAACCTCAAACACTCATCTAAACATCCCAGATATCAAAGTTGTATATGCATAATATAAAAGCTCATATACCGATATTATGGCTCTTTTATATTGTTTCGTCTACACGTTTCATCTTTTTTCACTATTTTTATCTTATATAATATGTTAGAAAAGCGCCGACTCATTGGCCGACGCTTGTTTGTTTTATATAGTCTTCATTTTATTGATGATGATCGTGTCACCAGTACACTGAACATCAATTTTATCGCCCACGTGATATCCAAGTGCTTCGAGCCACTGACCCTGAAACTGAATTCTTGGAACTTGCTGCTTACCATTTAAACCAAGTGGTGCCTCGTATACTTTGAGGCTGCGTTTTGATTTATACATTGTTTCCTTCTATACTCCGAATTGAGAACTAAATGTTGAATTTGCCATCGTCCGAACGGAACTAATCAAATTTCCCGAACGGAACTAATTAAAATTCTGAACGGAACAAATTAAATCCACGAACGGAAGTAATCAAAGGGAAAATATCCTATCTGAGCGGAACAAATCAACGAACGGAACAAATCAACGGGAAAATCACATCTACACAGCCTATGGCACTATAATTATAGGCATCCTCCTCTTTAACTTGCCAATCCATAAAGGAAGGAATTATAATTTCGTCATTGTTTAATGCTGGCATTCCAAAGCCTAAACGCATAACCTCTACACATTCATCCAAAAAACGTTTATTGATATTCTTATGATAGCGCACAGTTAAATTTGGTTGTGTCAATCTTGTCTGTGCAACAGATTTCAAAACTAAAAAGCTCAAATCATTGACTGCATCCTTTTTATCTGTTGTTTGACCTGCAATCGTTACATTTTGATACATAGGAGATCCTGCCGAACTTAGCGTATGTGCTTGAGAACGAACTTTATTGATTGTAAGTGTCTTTATCCACAAGCATGTCAACAATTCCAAGGCTTCAGATTCTTTAATAGTGCCATTTTTAATATCTCGATCATAATATGGATACATATATTGATCGAATCTGCCATAACTCAAAGAATGTCCATTGGATTCAATTTGTAAAATCAATTGAATAAACCATACGGATTGTACCGCTTCTTTAAATGTTTCTGCTGGTTCATATGGAACTTTTGAACAAATTCTACTGATCTCTAATAATTCAATTTTTCTTTCTTGATTCAATTCTTTTTCTGCTAAATCTTTCGCAAGAACGCTGTAACGATTCGCAAAATTACGCACCGCTTTCAGTACTATAAGAACTGCATTATAAAAACAATACTTGTCAATATTATCTGGATTTGTTAAATCAAGAGCAGCTTTATATTCTTTTACACGTTTTTCGTATCCTCTTAATCCATCCTTCAAAATACGCTCATAGTTCACCGCCAAATGCGCATCTCCTGCATTTAACTTACCTTCCATTCCAAATACACCTGTTTCCATAAAGACACGAACTTCTTCAGGAAGAAGAGCTTCTCCTCTTGCACGCAAATTGTTATTCTGCCAGAATGGCGCAATTTCTCTAAGTTGTTCCTTGGTCTTTTCAGTGATATAGAATATGTCCCCATCCCTTTTCTCAAACTGATCCAATTCATTCATAACAAATTCCATAGTATACTCAGGAAAAATAGGAGCATTACGATTCTTGGTTGCCTGATTTCCTGCTAAAAGAGATTTGTCTTCAATATATATACTCATATTATCAAGAACTTTTTCTAGCATTTTAGCTCGAACCATCACTCGTGGTTGATTTAAATTTTCTTTGTAAGCAAGAGTTGCTAGAATTGCACGTTGTGCATCAATATAAGGTTTTTCATCTAAAACTTCTTCTCGAAATTCTTTCATTCGTTCTGTCAGTGTTCCAAAATGTTCTGCGTTTTCCATACATGTCCTCCAATTACATTTCATTCGTAACTTTACTTTGTTTTATTTGCAATCTAAAAATAGCATTACACGCATTTCATGTCAACTTTAATTTCATTTAAAATATTTTATACTTTCATTTGTAACCATAGTTATTGCTTTTCTTCTTTGAAATGTTTATACTCTATATGAGGAAATTAAAATGACAACAACAAATCGAAATACAACAGGAATTATTTTTAACATTCAAAAATTCAGTGTAAATGACGGTCCAGGCATTCGTACTACCGTTTTTCTAAAGGGATGTCCTCTTCGTTGTAAGTGGTGTGCAAATCCTGAAAGTCAGCTTATACAAACACAAATTCTTTGGGATCAAAAAAAATGTATAAATTGTCATCATTGCATTGAAACCTGTCCAAAAAACGCTATGAAAACAATTGATAAATCCATCAAAATCAACCATAGTCAGTGTAGTGGATGTAAAAAATGTGTATATGAATGTCCAAAAAACGCATTAAGTGCACAAGGCGAACAAAAATCTGTGGAAGAAGTGCTTAAAATTGTTTTACAAGATCAAGCCTTCTATGAAGAAAGTGGTGGTGGTCTAACACTTTCTGGAGGTGAGCTTTTACTTCAACCTGAGTTTTCAAGAGAACTACTCTTAGCCGCTAAAGAAGAAGGAATTCATACATGTTGTGAAACAACCGGTTTTGCGACAGAGGAAACATTTGATCACGTCATGGAATACGTAGATTACATTCTTTTTGATATGAAACACTGGAACCCAGATAAACATATAGAAGGTACAGGTGTTTCTAATAAGTTACCATTACTGAACATGAAACATGCCATCGCCAATGGCAAAACAGTTCTTCCTCGAATCCCTGTTATACCTGGTTTTAATGATTCTTTGGATGACGCAAAAGAATTTTCAAAAACACTTCACAACATTGGTATAAACAAGTGTCAACTTCTACCGTTCCATCAATTTGGAGAAAATAAATATCATCTTTTAAATATAAAATACGATTATGAAAATGTCCCTTCATATCATCCAGAAGATTTAAAAGAATATTTAAATATGTTTAAAGAAAATAACATTAACGCTTTTTTCTAAATTTCACTTTCATTTGAAATCAAAAACACTTATTATATAAACAAAATGATAGGAATCAACGTAAATGAAAAATAGAACAAATAAAATATTAGAATTATTGACATCTGAAAAGAGAATCGAGGTTTCTCAACTTGCTGAATACCTAGGTGTTTCCCAAGTAACTATCCGCAAAGATTTGGATGCATTAGAAGCTAAAGGAATCATCAAGCGTGAACATGGGCATGCTGTGTTATGTAGCACAGATGATATCAACGGTAGAATCGCGTATCATTATGAAGAAAAGAAAAAAATAGCTTTAAAAGCTACTGAACTTGTTAATGAAGGCGATACAATTATGATTGAAAGTGGTAGTTGTTGTGCACTTTTAGCGGATACGTTAACACAACTTCATAAAGACTTAACAATTATCACAAACAGTGCTTTTATCGCAGAATATATTCGTGGAAAATCAAATTTTCAAATTATTCTTTTAGGTGGAATTTATCAACAAGATTCACAAGTTATGGTAGGTCCTATGGTTCAAGAATGTGTATCCAACTTTTTTGTCGATTATTTTTTTATCGGTACAGATGGATATGATTCTAGAATTGGCTTTTCAAATCGTGATCAAATGCGAGCACAAGCCGTACGTGATATGTCGCATCAAGCCGAACAAATAATCGTGCTAACAGAGAGCGATAAATTTTCTAAGCGTGGTGTTGTACCATTAAACTTAAAAGATAAAATAAAAACTGTTATAACTGATCATTCTATTGATTCTTCTTATGTTCAAGAACTAAACAATCAAAATATTCAAGTCATAACAATTTAAAAAGGAGCCATAACAAATAAGTAACTTTTATTACTTATGGAGTTTAGCTCCTTTCTTTTCATCTTATTATTTTTCTGAAATTCTAGTTTTCGAGTGTGATATCTTCTTAAATTATGATCGATACATACAAGTAATATCTTTAGTTTTTGTCATAATGATTGTCTTCTTTGATCTGTTCAAAAATTCCTTCACATTTTTTGAAACATCGTCATAAGATAAATACAAAGAGAATTGGAACGATATCTGATATGCATTACAATTAACTAGCTATTTTTGCACAAATAAAAGAAAGACCGATATTCAGATTTTTTAAGTCTTGAATATTCGGTCCTTTTTTTAAAACTAAAACGTTTTTATCAGTTATAGCCCCTTTTACTATTAATCATCAATATAAGCTGTAGCCATTGATTCTGACCAAATAAATGTAGAAGATGTATTCAAACCTTTTACTTTCTTATTACGTAAACAATATGTTTGTACACCATCTGTTGGTAAGTATGCACATAGTTCTGCTTGACGAACATAAGCCTTTAAGTAAGCAGCTGCTGAAGCATCTTTATCAGCTGTATAAGCACCTGCAGCTAAGTATGAATCTAATTCATCATCTTTTAAACGAGCAAAGTTATTTACACCTTGTGATTGAATCAAGTAATCAACACCTGTATCTTCAGGGTTTGTAAAAGAGAATCCTAAATAAGATACATCCCAATCACCAACAGCTGAATCATCACCTACAGTAGAAATTACAGTATTAAATTCCATTGTATTTGCTTTAAAGTCTACACCTAGCTCTCCCCATTGCTTTTGTAACATAGGAATCAATGTGTCCATCGCATCTTTTTCTTTTGTAGCCAAGAACTTAATGCTTAATTTTTGACCATCCTTTTCACGAATACCATCGCTACCAACAGTCCATCCTGCATCATCTAAGATTTGTTTTGCCTTTTCTACATCATAATCATAGTAAGTAGCACCATCAACTTTTTCTTCACCACGAACATATGCACCATTTCCGCCAGATACTGGGTTACCAAACAAGCCTGGTACATATGCCAATTTAGCACCTTTATCATCTAATTTATAATAGCTTGCGATATAGGCTTCACGATCAAATCCATAAGCCAAAGCTTGACGAACAGCCTGATCTTGACATGCACCTGCAACTGTATTCATAAACAAGAAGTCTTCACGATCACTTGGATACGAATCCATAGTCAAACCTTTATCTTTGTCTTTGGCTACTGTGTTGATTTTATTCGCTTCCACTACATCTGGAATATAATCGATTGTTCCATTTTCCAATTCTTTGATTTCAGTCGAAGTCTCTGTTTTCTTGATCATAATCTTAGAAATTTGGTATTCTCCATCCTTAGCTTCAAAATTTTCATTTCGATCCAATGAAGCTCCCTCTGTTTTAGAGAATGATTTTAATTTATAAGGACCTGTTCCAATAGGATTACTATTGTTTTTTTCAACATTCGAAGTTTTTCCCTTCTTATACTTCAATGTTTTTGCACTACAAATTTCTTGTGTTCCCAAAGTCGATTCTGCATCGATTTTTGGTTTTGACATGTGGAATACAACGGTATAATCGTCCGGTGTTTCAATACCTGAGACATCTTTGGCATCTCCATCATGATATTCGCTATATCCATTTAAAAAATCTACATTACTTGAAAAACGTCCTGTATAGCTTGGGTCAGCCATAACGCTAAACGTTGCCTTTACATCTTTTGAAGTAAATTTAGATCCATCACTGAATTTAACACCTTTCTTCAATTTAAATGTCATCGTTGTACCATCATCACTAATAGTAGGTAAATCCTTTGCTAATTCGGGAACTAAATTGGCATCCTTGTCATATGCCAATAATCCTTGATATACCAAGTTAACTACATTGTGATCGTTAACGGTCTGATAATACATGGGAGAAAAATCCCCATTCATTTCTGTAAACAATCCAACAGTTAATGTTTGTTCTTTACCAGAACCCGATCCCCCTGCAGAACATCCTGCAAGTACAAATGCCATACCTAAGGCACATACACTTCTCTTATTCATAACTCTTCCTCTTCTCTTTCATGTAAACCATTATAACGCTTTCTGAAACATATTCAATTGTATTTTACATTTAATTTCTGTAACAACATAATTTACTTTATATAAAAGAAAAAAAGCCTATCTTTTATGATAAGCTTCATATAATTCATTCTTTTTACAAGCCATTTCTTTGGCAACTAAACCAATAGCTTCTTTTGTACGCATTCCAGATTCAATATATTCATCCACTTTCGTAATGGCTGTATACATATCAAATACAACATCATCTTGTTTAAATCCATCCAGGACAATAACCATTTCACCTTTACAAGTAGCCGCTACCTCTAACACTTCTTCAATGGTTCCACGAATATATTCTTCATGCACTTTTGTGAGTTCTCTAGCTAAACACATTTGACGATTTCCCAATACTTCCAACATGTCTTGTAAAGTGTCTTCAATACGATGGGGTGCTTCATAGAAAATAGTTGTATAAGGAATTGTTTTGATTTCTTCGAGCTGTTTCTTTCTTTTTGAACTCTTATTGTCTAAAAAGCCATAGAATAAATAGTGATAACAACTCAATCCACTCGCAACCAATGCATTCATAGCTGCGTTGGCACCTGATACAGATACCACATTAAATCCATGCGAAATGGTTTCTTGAACTAATTTCTGTCCTGGATCTGAAACCAAGGGATAACCTGCATCGGATACTACCGCAACATCTTCACCATTTTCCAATCGTTCAATGATTTTAGGAATACTGACCTGTTGATTATGTTCATGATGCGACATCAACATTGTATCAATTCCATATGCCATTAAAAGTTTTTTTGTGTTACGCGTATCTTCTGCCGCAATCACACTCACTTCTTTTAAAATATCCAAAGCTCTAGGTGTCATTTCCTGCAAGTTTCCAATAGGCGTAGGAACCAAATACAATGTGGACACATCTGATTCAAAACTCTTCTGTCTAATCATTATTAAAATCCTTATCTGGCCACAATTCTTTAAAGTTTACAAACAAGACTTCTTCTTTATTTTCTAGTTTTGCCTGTTTTTGAAGAACGTTCATACTTGAAATACGATATTTTTTACCTTGATAACTCACAATCGAATTCATCTTTGGTAAATCTTTACGCATTCTTGTATACTCTTCATTTTCGAAACGTAAACAACACATTAGCTTTCCACATTGACCACTCAATTTCTGAATATTCAATGCCAACATTTGATTTTTTGCCATATTAATAGATACCGTATCAAAATCTGACATAAATCTTGAGCAGCAACATTCCATACCGCAATTTCCAATTCCACCTACGATTTTAGCTTTGTTTCTTGGCCCTACTTGTCTTAACTCGATACGGCAATGTAAATGTTGAGCTAAGTCTTTCAATAGTTGTCTAAAATCAACACGATCGTCCGACACATATGTAAAAATGACTTTTGTACGATCCAATGTATATTCTGAGCTGATTAAATGCATATCCAACTTCAAATTTGCGACACACTCGTGACAAATCTTCATTGCTTCTTTAGCTTTTTCAACATTTTCTTCTTTACATTTAATATCTTCTTGCGTTGCCTTACGCAATACTGGTTTAATATCTCCCTTTACTTTGGAAGCATCAAAATCAACCGTTGGCACACAAACCTTTCCTAGTTCTTGCCCACGTACAGTTTCTACAACGACAACATCATTTGTATAATATTTAACATCTGATCCAAAAGTGTAGGCTTTTTTTGATTCTTCAAACTGTATATAAACAATATATTTATATGTTACTTTTCCTTCTGTATTCACTAAATCACAGCCTTCCTAATATCATAATAAAGCTTATCCATAAATAAACCTAAATCGACTGGTCGATACAACATATCCATATTTTCAACCAAAATCGAATATAGTTTTACTTTTTTTTCTAAAGGTAAATTTACCCTATCATTTTTTACATAGAATAAAACCCACTGAATCCACAACTGTACCCAATCCTTATTCATACGATCTGACTTATTCACAAACACATTTGTCTGCATCTTTTCAATTTGTGAAAAAGAAGAGGCATGTTCAATATATTCAAGTGCAATTTGTTTTAATTCTTCAAAATCAGGTAAAGACAATAATTCAATTGCCTTATCATATGTATATCCAGATTCTGCAAGCATCTTCGCATTTTCTTCACTTGTATTTTCAAGCAATAAGTGTTCACAGCTTTCCGGTTTAAAATGAATAGCCTGACACCTAGATTGAATAGTCGGTAATACATTGGATTTTTCATCCGCAATTAATATACCATAAATCCCTTCACTTGGCTCCTCTAAAAACTTCAACAAGCTATTTGAAGCATCTGGCGTAGCCTTATCATAATGATCTAGAATATAGATTCGAGCATTTTGTTTTCCTGCACTCGTTGATTCAAAAAACGTCTGTAAATCCACTATATCTTTCTTTTTAATACGATCATTCGATACAATCATATAGTCTAAAGATTCTTCGTTCTCTATGCGTTTACAACTTTCACATTCTTGACATGCAAATCCATCATTATCTGTATGTTCACATATAATACTTTGTGCAAATAAGATGGCTGTTTCTAATTTGCTTGAGCCTTTTGGTCCGTGAAATAAATAGGCATTCGCAACTCTTTGATTCTTTAAAGCATTCGACAACGTCTGATACACAACAGGTTGTGCTTTTTTTAAATACTCTTTATTCATGTTCTTTAATAACCTTTAAAACACATTCCATAGCACTTTTTAAAACTTCTTCTTTACAAGGCTCGGCATCAATCACTTCAATGCGTTCTGGATACATAGAAACTAATGTTTCATAGCCTTGACGTACAGCTTTGTGGAATGAACTTTCTTCTTGGTCCAAACGATTCAAGTCGCCACGAAGATTCATACGTTTTTTACCCGTTTCTACACTAACGGATAAAAATAGAGTCTTTTCAGGCATACATCCATCAATCGCAAACTGATTGATATCCCACACTTCTTTTAATCCTATGCCGCGTGCAATTCCTTGGTATGCCAAACTAGAATCAATGAAGCGATCACACAATACGATCTTCTTATTTTCCAATGCCGGAAGAACAACTTCTTTTAAATGTTGTCTACGACTTGCTGCATATAATAATGCTTCTGTACGATCATCCATCTCCGTATTGTTTACATCTAGTAATATATTACGAATAGATTCAGCAATCTTGCTTCCGCCTGGCTCACGAGTATAAATACAATCGTATCCCATTTTAATCAGTTCTTCTTGTACCGCTTTACATACAGTTGTTTTTCCTGATCCATCATTTCCTTCAAATGTTATAAATACACCTTGTTTCATATTTTTCCTCACCATATATATTCAATAATTATTATTTTCTAATATCTATTCCTCATTTAAACATAGCGTCCTTCGGTTTTCAAGTGATTATTAACATCATATTTTACGGTTTTCAAATATATTTAGGCATCAAAAAATACAGTTTTCAAAAAAACACCCATAAGCATTCAACTTATGGGTATCTTTCAATTATAAAGTTTTTCCTGTCAACATTGTGTAAGCTTGAAGATATTTTTCAATAGTCTTATCCACAATCTCTTGAGGAAGTGTCCAGTCATTACCTGGATTTGCCTTTAGCCAGTCACGCGCAAATTGTTTGTCAAATGATGGTTGCGAATGACCAGCTTCATATCCGTCTGCAGGCCAGAAACGAGAACTATCAGGAGTTAACATTTCATCGCCGATAACGATATTACCATTTTCGTCTAAACCAAATTCAAATTTTGTATCCGCAATAATAATTCCTTTGCTTAAAGCATACTCAGCACATTTTTTATATAAAGCGATTGTGCAATCTTTGATCTTAGTCGCATATTCTTCACCATGACCTGGGAAGTGTTTTTCTAAGTGCGCAATACTTTGTTCAAAAGAAATGTTTTCATCGTGATCACCAATTTCAGCCTTTGTACTAGGTGTATAAATTGGTTCTGGAAGTTGTTGTGATTCTTGTAATCCTTCTGGAAGTTCAATACCACAAACCTTTCCTGTTTCTTTGTAGCTAGCCCATCCACTACCTGTGATGTAACCACGAACAATACATTCGATTGGAAGCATATTCAATTTACGACATAACATTGATTTTCCTTCAAATTTTTCTTGTTGGAAATATTCCGGCATATCTTTTGTATCCACACTAATCATGTGATTAGGTAAGATATCACTTGTGTAATCAAACCAGAATTTTGACATCTGTGTTAAAACAGTTCCTTTTTTTGTAACCTCATTGTTTAGAATTACATCAAAACAACTGATACGATCTGTCGCAACCATAATAAGGTTGTCCCCATTGTCATAAATTTCACGTACTTTTCCTTCTTTAATTGGTTTTAATTCCTGCATCTCGAATCTCCTTTTCTGCGTACAAGACAAAGATACAACTAAAACAAATTTAACACAATATGAAAATAAGGAAATCCTAAGATTTCCTTACAAATTTTTAACATTTAATGCACGAATCGCATTTAATACGGCAATAATCATAACTCCAACATCCGCAAAAATCGCAACCCACATATTCGCAATACCAATGGCACCTAATAATAAACAGATCAATTTAACACCAATCGCAAAATAAATATTCTCATATACAATATGAATACATTTTTTCGCAATCTTAATGGCTTTAGAAATCTTTAATGGATCATCATCCATTAATACAATATCCGCTGCCTCAATGGCTGCATCACTGCCTAAAGCACCCATCGCAATACCAATATCGGCTCTTGATAATACTGGAGCATCATTGATTCCATCTCCGACAAAGGCAAGATTTTCTTTCGAGTGCTTTAAAGATAATAATTCTTCAACTTTATTCACCTTATCTTGAGGCAATAATTCCGAATACACTTTATCAATATGTAATTCAGAAGCGACTTTATCTGCCACACTTCTTACATCCCCAGTTAACATGACTGTTTGTTTAATGCCAGCCTTCTTCAATGCTTCAATTGCTTCTTTGGCATGTGGCTTCAACATATCCGAAATCACAATGTGACCTGCATATTTTCCATCAATAACCACATGAACAATCGTACCAACACTATGACATTCTTGATAAGGAATATTATACATCTTCATTAATTTATCATTACCTGCAAGTACTTGCACTCCATCAATTACAGCTTTAACTCCATGACCACTTATTTCTTCTACATTTTCAATACGTGATTTATCAATTGTATTTCCATACGCCTTTAATAAACTTTTAGAAATAGGATGCGTAGAATAACTTTCAGCCATGGCCGCATACTCTAATAACTTTTCTTCTGGAATATTCGCATGATGAATGCCTGCCACCTCAAATACACCTTGTGTCATTGTACCCGTTTTATCAAATACAACATATTTACATGAAGCCAATGCTTCTAAATAATTCGATCCTTTAACCAAAACACCCTGATTGCTGGCGCCACCAATTCCGGCAAAGAAACTCAAAGGAATACTGATTACCAATGCACATGGACAAGAAATAACTAAGAATGTTAAGGCACGATATAGCCATGTGCCAAAGTTAGCAGGATTTGACATAATCAAATTGAATACAGGTGGAAGTAAGAACAATGCCAAAGCACTATAACATACGGCTGGCGTATAAATTCTCGCAAAACGTGAAATAAAGGCTTCAGAACGAGATTTCTTACTTGATGCATTTTCAACCAAATCCAAAATTTTTGATACAGTGGATTCCCCAAATTCTTTTGTTGTCTTAATTTTTAATAAGCCCGTCATATTGATGCAACCACTGATTACTTCATCATTTTCACTGACTTCTCTAGGCAAGCTTTCCCCTGTTAAAGCCGCTGTATTTAGAGTAGAACTTCCCTCAACAACAATTCCATCAATAGCCACTTTTTCACCAGGCTTAACCACAATAATTGTACCGATTTCAACTTCATCTGGATCTACTTGTTCAAGATTTCCATTCTCATCTTCAACATTGGCATAATCCGGACGAATATCCATTAATTCCGTGATGTTTTTACGACTCTTACCTACCGCATAACTTTGGAACCATTCCCCAATCTGATAGAACAACATAACAGCTGTTGCTTCATCAAAAGATTTCAAACCAATAGCGCCTACGGTTGCGACAGCCATCAAAAAATTCTCATCAAATACCTGACGATTTCTAATTCCTTTAAAAGCCTTAAGAAGAATATCATAACCAATTTCTAGATAGGCCACTAGAAACAAAGGAATCTCAATGTATTCAGGTAGTTTTACGACCTTAATTATGATAAAAAGAATACTCGCAACAATGATTCGCTTTAACATCTTTTTCTGTTTCTTGTTCATACTTATCTCTACCTCTCCAAAAATATTAATTGTTCAATCATTCAACTATAATAACCGAAAAATAGAGATGCTTTCGCATCTTACTTTTCATTAAAAGAAGATTTCGCAATCATCTTCAACTTTTTTACAATTTTCTAATACACGAGCCATAACTTCTTTAGGTTGAACTCCATCTTCAAATTCAACATTCATCTTTAGCATCATGAAGTTTACAACTGCACTCTTAACACCTTCTGTATTATTAGCAGCTACTTCCATTTTGTTTGCACAGTTTGCACAATCTACATCAATCTTATAACTCTTTTTCATATGATTTTCCTCCACATTTGAATAGTTGAACACATATTCAACTTTTTACACTTTCATTATATAGGATTCATACATGATGTCAACAACTTTTTGACAATTGTTCAATCATTCAACTATAATAAAGAAAAAAGGAGAACTTATGATTGGTACACATTGTGACTGCAAGCCTAAAAATACAGAATTAGTACAAAAAGTAAAAGAAAACATGCCGGCCTTTGATGAAATCATGAACCTATCCGATTTCTTTAAAGTGATGGGAGATAGTACACGCCTTCAACTTTTATTATCTCTTCAACAAAGTGAAATGTGCGTATCCGATTTGGCTAACGTTTTAGATATGACGAAATCTGCCGTATCACACCAACTAAAAGCTTTACGCCTTTCTAAACTCATCAAATCTAGAAAAGAAGGAAAGACAGTCTACTATTCATTAGACGATGAACATATTGAAACCATTCTAGGCATGGCTTTTGATCATACAAAAGAACACTAAACTAAGAGGAAGATCGAATCTTCCTTTTTTTTGATTTAAACGTAAAACAAAGTCAATTATATAATTCAGACATATGCACCATATATACACAATATATGATCATTTGTTATGTAAAACAGATAACGTTTACATTGATAAAAACACTTGAAATCTAAAAACTCAAGACGTCAACTTCTCGTAATTTTTATACATCTATACAAAAAAAACATCCCGTTGTGCTGTCACAACGGGTATTCTTTATGATTCATTCAATGCTTGTACTATTTTATTGACTTTATCCATGTAGTCTTTTTCTGTTA
>QRFC01000465.1_pt1 | contig 40778 bp, 57 predicted proteins | sample 1861061 | NCBI WGS metagenome assembly QRFC01 (sample SAMN09711282, study PRJNA482702) | Human gut metagenome, whole genome shotgun sequencing project.
ATGCGGGAGGGTGCCGGTTCGTCGCGACCCCTCCCCCTCCTTCAAAATGATATGGCTCCTTGGCTTGGATCGTATCATTTTATCGATGAAGAGCGAGAGATCGCAACGAAATCGGTACTTTTCAGTTGAGTTTTCCCATTGGTGTAGGATCGTTCTTCTTGATCTTTACGTATTGACCGATCACATCGTACTCGATGATCTCGTCCATCGCAAACTCGTACTCACGATCTAGTTCAACATCAGTCATCGCATCAGTGACCGACATGACTCGTGCCAGATAGGAGCATGTGTAATAGCCCATACGCTGATCATAGTCATACCATTGATCCCAATTGGTCCATGGATTGTATGGATTGTCAATCGTGGTAAGCAGATAGTCCTTGGTACTAGCCATTGTCTGCCACCTTAGTCTTAGTAGTCACATTACGCTTCAGTGTATCAATAGATACACCAAGCCTATCGGCCACTTCAGCCTGTGTGTAACCACGATTGAGCATGGATCTTGCCCTAGCAATGAGGGACGCTGACATAGTAACACCCTGTTTCGGAGTGGCTAATTGCTTGACTCTGTCAGGATCCGCGTTTTGCAGGATCTGCTGAAGGGTGTTCTTACTGACGGCCCTATGCTGAATGGCTTCCCATTCCTTATCAGTGATGTCGACCAATTGCTTCTTGGCGCCCACTGCAATACGGGCCTCATTAAGGCACCTGTTGGAAAGCTTTTTCAGATCGTCCTTTTCGTATTCTGGATGAGCCGCCTTCTTGGCTTCGTACAAATTGTCCGAAAGAAGCTCGGCTTTTCGTTCCAAAGGAGCGTTCTTAAGAGCCGTATTGAGTTTGGCTTTCAAGGAACTGACCTCTGACGAGTATGTTTTCGCAGCTTGGGGATCATACTTGAACGAACCGGAATTCAAATACGATTTTCGGGCTTGGTTTGCTAGGGACTTCAGAGAATTTGCATAGTTAGCATAAACACCTTCCATCGCCGTTCCGGACGAAAGTTCGTAGGCATCCTTGGCAAGGTCCATCTTCACTGTTACCGATTCGGCCGGGACTTTCTTCCAAGAAACAACCTTTCCGTCCTTGTCCTTCTTAGCGGGAACGACCTTCTCTCGACCGGTTTCGACGTAGACTTTCTCACCTGTTTTAGGATCAATCCATCCACCTTCCTTGGCCGAACGAAGCTTGCGTTCAGGAATGCGTTCGGTAGACGTGGATCTGGAAATAAGAGTGGATGCTCCACCATATTTTCCGTTTCCTCGGCTCTGCCACTTCTGCTTGAGAAGATCGATCTGATTGTCACGTTCGGACTGTTTCCAGTTCAGCTCGTGCTTCTCAGCATCGATGACCACCATCGAATGGCGGACCGCCTTCTCAATATCATCCCAAGGAGCACCCTTGATGGTCATGTCCGTAATAAGGTTGGAGACGATGCCCATCTCTCTTCCCTTTTCACGCTTCGTCATGACTCGCATACCTTCATACTTAGGATATGCAGTCTTGGGATCGAAGTTCTTCAGACCTTCAAGAGCGGATCGAGTCTTGACCTCGCCTCGGTTGTTTGGAATAACCAGAACGTTATCGCCATCAAAATCGGCGCCAGAGAGTCGTTCGGCCACCTTGGAATTGATACCGACACAATCCTTGGATCCGCTAAGAGCCGCCCGGGCTTCCTTGTTGTTGTTATTGACCGTGAGCTCAGGAATTTCGAACTTTCCACCATGCGGGAAGCGAATAAGAATCACCTTCTCGCCAGGTCTAAAGTTCGGAGCGTAGATCTCATTGTCCTTCAAGGAAGGGATCGGTAAAATAACCTGAGTCCTCTGACGAGGCATGGCTGCGGCCTTCATATGAATTGCCGCTGAATCACACTCATCGGAAAATGACTTGAGCAGATTGGCTTTGACCACGGGATTCTCCAAAGCCATGATCTCATCGTAGTCTTGCTTACGACGATCAAGGTCGATACCGAGCTGACGCTTGGCCAAGGAAATATCCTGCTTAGATAGCATCTGCGAAGGAAGACTTCGAGACCAATCATCCCAATCGCCTTCGTCATTGACCTTGTTGACCAACGACTGCTTCTTCTTTCCGGTCTTAGGATCATCGTACTCATATTGGCCCTTGATGGGATCGATGGTGGCACCGAATGGATTGCTCCAATCGACATCGCCTTTGGTTCCATCCGGGTTAGTAACTCGTTTGAGCGGCTTCAATACCGAATTATCGCCGGTTCCCTCGATCGGGGTTCCCCGTTTCTTGTTCGTGTTGAATATGATGTCTACACCATCTGGGAACTGATCGGGATCACCGTACATGGCCATACCTTTGAGGTAATGGCTGTTGTCAACGTTGATTCGGACCTGCGCGTAATGTGAACCGCCAAGTTCGAGATCTGCCGCTCCCGGACGAATAAGCATAACGCCATCACGTTCGGTTCCTCCGTCCTCGGCGTACACAACACCAAGACGCTTAGAATCGAGGGATACCGGCTTCTTGATTCCAACGCCACCTTCGTGAGGCTCGTCGAGGGACATACCGATGTTCTTGATCTTATTTCGGTCATTGACCAGATCTCGAACAGTCACACCAGGAGCGGCAAGGACTTTGACCGTGGTGTGATTCGGACCGCCCATCTTGGTGTAAATATAATGGGTGGTGTAGCCTTCCTCCTCAAGCATGGCCACGGCAACCTTGAGTTTGTCCTGAGAATATCCCAGATATTGCTCAACGCCTTTGCCGATGTCGACGGCTCCATCCTTACCAATGGTCTCTTTGAGATTATTGGCGATGATGGTCGACGCATTGGCTCGAGCACGACTCGAAGGATTGAGAAGGGATCGAACCGTGGATTCATTCACACCCATGATCTCGCCGATCTTGGTGTTGGAATATCCCTTCTGCTTGAGCTCATAGGCGCGATGCTGACGCTGGGCAAGCTGCTCGTTATAGGCAATGGTCCTACGAGCACGAAGCTTCGTTGTCGTGATCCCCATGGAATCGGAGATCTCTTTCTCGGTGAGACCGGAATTCTTGAGATCTAAATATCGCTTGTAGAAGTCCTCGTGCTGGTAAGGGTCCTCACCAGATCCATAAGGGTACCTTCCGGAACGGCGCTTGACGCCGATGTGGGACAACGAGTTAGACTCGTCTTCCATCAACACGACCATGACGTTGCCTTTCCTGAAAATATCATCACCACTGCTCCGATTCCTCGGCACGCAGTTTGTTGATCAGTTGATCAAAGTGCTGGATTCGATCCATGATGTGGGCGATCTCATCCGGGCTGACCTCTTCGTAAATATCAGCGTTCGGTCCAAGCTTGATGTACTTAGGATCGGCGTTGGTGGCGATCTTGATGTGATCGTTCTGATAGAGACGAAGGTCGAACTGAAGGTTCATCGGCTTGACTTTGTATTCAAGACAGAACAGCGAAGCGTAGATATACAACTGATCGAAGTGTTTGACTTCGCCGCTTCCGGTCTTGAGGTCGAAGATGCGCAACAGCTTCTTCTTGTCGTCGTATCCGATGAGGTCTGCGGTGCCGAAACAGTTCGGCGAGAAATATAACACCACTTCGGGCGACATGCGATAATGCAGGCCATCATTGACGAAGTCGTTCAACGTCAGATGGGTCTTCGGCAGAGCCACACGATGTTTGTTAAGATCGGCAGCAAGAGCATGCAGCTCGGTTCCGCGTTGTGCCGCAAGGGACGATCGGAACATATCGGCCATATGATCGTCATCGTAACGGAGCCATGAATGCTTGCTGGCTCCCATGAAGGCATGAAGGCCCTCAAGATTGTGATGATCATTGAAATGCATCATGATGCAACCTCCGTGGAAATATGGGACTTGGTCATGTGCTGTTGAAGCTTGTCGAGAATATATTCCTCGTTCTCGGGATAGATGAACGCCGCGAACGAATCGGCATTCATCTGAGCCACGTAGTCATCCTGATTCGGCTGATGCTTAGCGTCAGCACTCTTCTTGACCTCAAGGGCGGCCCATCGATCCTTATACAAAACGAGAAGATCGGGGATTCCCTGAATATAGTTGGGATCGTTCTTCAACACACGCGATCCTGGAAGGCGTTTACCGATCTCCTTGATGACCTTTCGTTGGAAGTCGCGTTCCAAACTCATGGTTCTCCTTTCGACAGAGAAAAATAAGAGTGGGGAACGGTACCGCCCGCAGAAAGGATTGCTCGGAAAATAAGGCAAACTCTTCCCCACTCTTACCTCTTTGTGCGATGTTTTTGTCGCGATGACAAACCTACTCGACATAGGTCGGTTCCGGTACGGTATCGACATGCTCGAGATGCCATCCATACCAGAATCCGTCGGGCTGCTTGAGTGCATCGTAGATCTCCTGATCCTTACAACCGTAATAGAAGGCCATATGGGTCACGCTGGGAAATATAAGATCCTTCTCAATGATGCAGACCGGTTTGTAGGCTTTGATGTTGCGGGCGTCATTCCAGCAAATATGCATGCCTCGGCATACGCCGTGGTTTCTTGGATGGGCAAGCGCCTTCAGGACATCGTCGACGCTCGTTTCGAGGAAGATGGCCACCCGTTCTGGAGACGGATGGATCTCGTTGAGTTCATAAATATAAACTTCTTGGTTCTTGTCGTGATGTGACATGTGTTGTTCCTTTCTAAAAGTATGCAGGTATCAGGCCGCTGCATACTTTTGTCGCGCGTTTTCTCTGCCAGCATTCTCTATGTATTATTACTCTTTTTTCTTTTTTAAAATAATAAAGAGATAAAGAAAACGCGCGAAAGTATGCAGGCACCCCGAAAACCCAATGATTCCAAGGCCTCAGGGCACATTGACCCTCAAAAAAGTATGCAGGTTTTTCTGCATACTTTGTGTAAAACCTGCATAGTTTACACCAAAAGTATGCAGGTTCAAGCCTGCATAGTTTTTAAAAAAGTATGCAGGTTTGGGGGACTTTTGCCTTGTCGTCATGTCCGAAATACCGAAAGATCGTATGCCAAAGGGATCCTATAGACCTTTCTGCATGTCCGACAATAGAGCAGATGAAGGCGTTGGACGCGCGAATATGCGGCCATCCGATCTCCCTTCCTGCGCAAAGCAGCCGTGATTTCCCACGAACGATAGTGCTCGCATGGCATGATCGACCTAATCTGAATCATCGCGCTTGGCTGAATCTGAACCAGATGCTCGAAATATGCCCGCACAAGACCTCGCTTCTGGCATCGAATGCAATACGTTCCGAGATCGAAAGGAACCTCATTGCCATAAAAATCAAACAATGGCCTTCCCGATGTCTCGATCTGAACCGCAATCGGAACCTCCGAATCACAGTTGCACGGGCTCATTTGTCTCGCCAGATCATAGACGTCGATCCTGTCCGGATCGCCACCATCCATCACATAGGTCATCCTAATCCTCCTTTCCGGAAATATCCTTCGAAGCGAACGTCCGCTCGTTGAAGGTTTCCTTGTTCGCGAGCGCCCTCAGGATCGCCGAATCAATCGGGGCGAAGCTTCGCAGAATATAATAGTTGAGTTCCTTGAACGGCGAATTGATCCTGTCGATGCGCCCCGCCGCCTGTTCCATGATCCGATAGGAGTAGTTGAGCGAATAGAACAGCATGGTGTCGGTCTGCGTGCAGTTCCATCCAGCGGCTCCTGATCCGTAGTTCACCAGATAGATCCAATCTCCATCCTGCGGAATATCATCGTGATGATGCCCGTTGTACTGATACACCGGTATGCCCGTCCGCCTCCGCAGGCTCAGCAGCTCCTCCAATTCGAAATCGTAGTTGTAGAATATCACGATCTTCGGATGACGGATGCAGATATCCATCGTCTCCTTGATCCTGCTCGGATCCGAGTTCACCAGTTTCCTCTGGGCGAAGCAGTACTGCGATACGTTCTTAAGCGGCTCTCCGGTCCACGGATCCTTCCGTTCCCTTCTCAGGGTCTTCAGGGCCTGTTTGTCGTGATCCACGACGATCTGATAGACAGGATTGCGACTGGGACCACGGTCCTTCGGACGCTTCATCGGGATCATGATCCGTCGTTTGAGCTTCTCCAGAATATCAGTATGCCTCCAGTCGTTGACCTTCGGATACTTCGCCCATCGATCATACACGGCGTGCATGGTCATGAATTGGGTCTTGTTCTTGTAGAACCCATTCGCCACGAATATGGGAATGAGATCCTCGTATGAATCCGCAGGGGTCGCCGAAAGCAGGATCCATTGATTGCCTTGCGCCTTGGCGATATGGATGAATTCCTTGCTCCAGACCCCGGTTCCGGTCGCATGCTGCTCATCGAATATGATCACGCCATGGAAATCGTGATAGGCCTTGATGCGCTGCCAGCTATCCACGGTGATCTCCACTCCCGACGGCTTGTTCGTACCGATATGCAGGCCGAATTTGATGAGATCCTCGCCCCATTCGGCCTTATCGCGCTTCTTCGCCTCGGTGATAATGAGCAGATCGGGCGAGCCCTTGAGCGGCATGAGCGTCCTGCCGCTATCGGACTCGCCCGAACGGGTCCGGCAGCACGTCCGAAGCCACCACATGATGGCCACGATCGATTTGCCGGACCCGACCTCGCCGACCAGAACGTTCCCGGATCGCAATTGGCTCAGCGCCCGTTCCTGAAACGGTTCCAGAGTGACGGCCATTACTTGCTTACCTCCTCCGAGGATTTGAGTGCGGCCTTGATGAGGTTGGCGAATATGCCGTCATCTCTGATGCAGAATACGACCTTTTCATCCGGGTTCGATGCCGTATCGCCGGTGACGCAGTGCTCGTGATATCGGAGGTCGACCACGATCTCGCGAATTCGTATCATGCCGAGAGATCCGACGACCGAGTTCCATGTCGCTTCATCGGGAATATCGTAGTATTTCATTGAGTTGTTCCTTCACCAGAAATATGAGCATCAGTTCAATCGGCATGGAGCCAATCGCAATCGATGGTCTTGCCGTTATATACCAGGCAGGTGACTCGTCTTGTATCGGTCATCGTGATCCGAGAAATCCGTTGATCCACCCTTCCATGGCGATCGAGGCATCCGGACTCAATTTGCTGCTAACGGCGATGCCGACAGATACTTCATTATTTGCGAGCATGATTCATCCTTTTCTTGTATGTTTTCCGGTTTCAAGTTTGGTGTTGTGAATGATATAAGTCAGATTGACTGTATTTTTATGATTCCTCCTTAAATATCCAACGCGGTTTCGTCTTCTGGCGGATTGTCGTAATGGTACGTGAACCCGAGATAGGTTGAGGATCCCGTACCATTGATGGCATTCCTGATTCGCTGGGCCACGTTCTCCACACGTCCGTTGCTATGCCCGTGTTCGACAAGCCATCGCGCGCAGTCGGCGGTTGTCGGGAATGTCAGGTCGAGTTCGTTGATCACGGTCCGATGCTCGGTGCGAAGTGTCGGCTCGACCACACGGAACATTCTGGCGAAGTTTTCGTTGCCGAGAATGCTATCCACGGCACCGAGTAGCTCCGGCTTGACCATCCTGGCGTACTCGCGCAGCCAGAGGTTGTAGTACTGGGCGTATGGACGCTCGGGCTGATGCTTGCCGTAGGTGCTCTCGATGTCGCGTATTGCCTGGGCGCTGATGCCCATCATTTCCCGACAACGATACTGTGTAAGACCGAGCAGTGTTCGTGCGGCTCGGAATTGATCAGGTGTTGGCATAATTAATCCACTTTCATATAGAGAAAAATCGAGATCCACATTCTCGACCCTCGTGCGAATATAATTCCGTTCTCCGCATTCCGGACAGATGGCCGTGTAATTGACCCATCCGTTCCTGACAATAGGCATACTTGTCTTAAGCACGCAGAGACACTGGCAATCGACGAATTTCCGTCGTGCATATTTCCAGATTGTTGGTTTTCTATCGGGATCCATGAGGAGCCTCCTTATCGTCTGTGAAGGAAAACCAATTTCCCTGTGAGTCCTGAAGGATCCTCTTATTGCAGATCTTACATTTCGAGTGCATCGATGCTCCGTCAAAATCGACATGATTGTCAGGAACATGATAGTCCATGACATTGTGTATGAAATCTCGCATCGGCGATTCATTCCATCCGCGCTGAATGAAACATAACAAACAAAAGAACATCAATCCGATTACCAGAATCAGGATAATTAATAATATATTTTTTAAAAGCATGCTTACCTCCGAATATGTCGGCCTTGTAGATTCTGAATGCGCCGATTTTCGGCCCTGTGAGCCATTTTAAGGGCCCGTAGAGCGGCGAACACGATCGAAACGCTTAAAACTATGGGTATGACCAGAAGGGCCGAGAAAACGGCGATTATAGCGTCAATGAGACCGATCATCCGAACGCCTCCTTCTGGTCGTTTTTGTCTGAATATGGAACTTCGGGTCTTCCCTGACTGGCGTCCGATCCGATCCCTTCATGCAGTTCTGACATACCGCATTGACATAGATGTTTCGTCCATCACTCCATGCATGAGTCGTATCGATCCAAATATACGGATCATGATCAGACTCACAATGAAGCTTGTGCTCGTCATGCAGTTCTTGTTTGATGGTGTCGAAGTCCGCGTCATGGATTTCCATCATCGGACCTGCGGAAATATGATTGTCGGTCATCATTTACTCCTTTGGTTCTGTCTTGTCGTGGATCCACGTCAATCCTTTGTCGATCCATGCGGGAATATGGAACAGCCAGCAGAGGAACTCGACGATACAGAGCACTACGAACGTTCCTCCGATGACGAGAAGGACTGTTCTTGCGGGTTGGTCCCATTCGCCGACGAATACGCAGTATGATCCCATGGTGAGGACTCCTCCAACAAAGTTGAGCAGTAGATATACCGGCATCATATCCCAGTTAATCTCGTCCATGTTCGCCCTCCTGTTCAAAGGTCCATTGCTTGCTATTGTCCATTTGTCGATACTCATTCCTGGAAATATCGAAGTGCGTCGATCGATTGCATCGACAGCATATCACTTCACATTCATGATGATCCGGTGTGATCTCCCATGCATCGGTGACGAGCAGCGATGCTCTTGGATGGCATCTAAGATATCGTCTGGCCCGATCAAACACGCTTGTTGGCGCCATAATATGCTCCTAAAAATAAGAGGGCATGACCGACGCGCGATGGCGCCGCCCATGCCCTATGATGGAAATAGGGTTTACTCGATGGACTTCAGGTCCGCATCGACCTTCTGGAAGGTCATAGTATTGAGGGCCGTATCCGGTTCGTCATTATCATAGAACTCGTCCTCGAACGGATCCTCATGCTTGGTTGCGATGAGCATCTGCAAATATGCGGTGTTGTGATCCGACATCTTACCGCGGTATGCGGAAAACGACAGATTGACGTTCTCGACGTCGGCCCAGTCCAGAATATCAACCGGGCTGAGGTCGATCTCCTCGCCCTGCACCACGGCCTTCGTATGTTCGGCCCACAGGCGCTTGTTGCCGTACTGGGTCTTGAACAGGATCTTCGGATTCCTCGTATCGGCCGGATCGTCCTTGAACCTTACGTTGACCTTGAGTAGGAGCTGGGGATCAGCGTCGATCTTCTCACGCATGCGGGGACGGAATCCCTCGTCGGTAAGGAAATCGAATTCGTCCTGAGTCAGCTCAATGTTGAAGTTGCGATTGCCCTCGTCGTTGAACTGACCTCCGTTGCCGGCGAAATTCGGATAGATGAGTTTCGCCTCACGAATGCGGTACGATACACGACCACGGGAATCCACATACTTTTCGACTGCCATTGCTTTGTTCCTTTCGTTAGTTTGGTTGAAAATATCAGTTGTTATAGATAGTCACCCGTTCAACAAATGGACGGGTGTCGGTCATCCGGCCTCGATCGATGTTCTTTTTGTTGCACCGATCGATGGCCGAGGTGATTTCATTATCGGTGATGCCTGAGTACTTGTAGAAGTTCGCCAGCGTCTGGAGGACGTCGGCGAATTCGTCGAGCATGTGCTCACGCGTGTCATGCTGTGAGGCGACCATCAGTTCGGCCGATTCCTCCAGCACCTTCTTCGCCAGTTTCTTGCCGTCTTGGAGTTCGCCGTCGTTGAAGGTCTCCATTGGCTGGAATTGGACCATTGACAATCCTTTCTAAAAAAATATGGGCCCATGCGTCGGTCGCACAGGCCCATATGGTTTGATGGACAAATCAGTCGAGATTGATTCCATGATTGTCGGACTTCACGACGCGGTTCTCGAATCCGAGACCGGCGAATTCACGGAACACCCGTTTGGCGAATTCCCTTCGACTCATGTCCTTGTGTTCGAACCTGAGATCGAGAATATACCAGACGAGCGCACCGATGCATGCGCCGATCAGGATGAGGGCCACGACCTGATAGTCGAGCAGTTCAATAGTCATCGTTGTTCCTTTCCTATGAATATCCTTCATTATAGGCGATGACCTTATCGCGAATCAATCACCCATGGCCGCGATGCGCATGACATCCATCATCGACTTGTTGCGGCCGATGTTGTATCCGACGTAGAAAATGGCACCGGCGGCCACGAGCAGCGCTTCCGGATGTTGTTCGATGAAGTCCATGACAGTGTTTCCCGCCTTGTTGATCTCGTCGTTGACGTTAATGGTCTTGTCCTCCATGGTGGTCTCCTTCTTGTTCTTTCGGAATTTCGGTGAAATATTAATGTTGAAGTCCATGATCAATCCTTGCGCTTATGCCGGGTTACGGTGATGTCGTAGATGGTTTCAATGGGACCTTCGACCATCACCTGCCGTCCGCAACCAGTGCAGATAAATATAGCAACGATCCTGTGGTCTTTGAAATATACATCATGGGGGCGAATGTCGTAGTCACAGTCGCACCCCATGAGCTCGTTGAGTTCGTCCTCACGCATCAGCGGTCTCCTTCTGATAAGATCCAATCCGTTCGTTCCACAGTTATCGATTTCAAATGAAGATTATCGAGATTAGGAACGATCGATCCTGCAATGCGGATCGCTTCGTATGCGGATGGAGGTATCTGCGAATAAGTGCTATAGATCGTATCTTGATCGGTTTTGATGATAACACGATACATACTCATCATCATGGCCGGCCCGGCTTCCTGTTGCGGATATGATCCATCACGGACCTGAACTGCTCGTTGGCTCCTGCGTTGAGCGCGACGAATGCGATGACCCCAACCGCAGGGACGATGATGTCCCTGATCCAGAGTCTCGCCTCTCGGGCTGTATCGATGGTGCGCTGTTTCATGGTTTGCTCCTTTCGTAAAAATATAGGCCCATGCGTTGATGCACGGGCCTATAATGTTGATCAGTTCTTGCTCTGATCGGATTCCTTCTGGACATCAAGATCGAGCTGGACCATCCACTTTACGGTATCCTCCAGCTGCTGGATCCGTGCGTGATCGCTCATGGTCGTCTTATATTCCTTATAGGCTAAGGCGATGGAGATCACGCCGGATGCAGCTGTGATAACCGCGCCGGTGATGGTGAATATATCTTTCTTGTCCATGGTGTACTCCTTTCATACACTATAACTCTTCATTATAGCATATGTTTACGTCGCGGATACTCCGCCCACCAGATGGTCGGATGCGTCCATCGACGGGCATGACGACCGCGATGGAGTGAGTTATCGACGATCCACACTAGATATCGATACGGTGCGTCATTGACGTATTCGCCGGTCGGCGTAATCAACCAGTCTACCAGGAGTCCGATAAGGGCAACGGCCACCATTGATAGACATATCAAACAATTTGTCAAATTAATCATTACAATCACCCATGTCGGAGAAGTTTGAATCGTCGTTGATATCGCATTCGGCATTGGGATCGTAACCGAGTTCATTGATCGATTCCGTGATCCTCAATCCCTGTGTATAAATATCATCGCTGATTCTGCGAAGCTCGTCGCATTCGTCATGCATCCGGAGAACATGATTTTGGATCCAGGTGATGCTACTGACGATCTTCATCAGAAGAATCATTGTCGTCACGATCGTCATTCCGATCAACGTCTTCATCTTCCGGCTCATTGTTCTCCTCCTTGTGGAACTTTTTGTAAATATCAGTGGCGTCAGACGCACCGTTCTTGGTCACCAAATTCATCTTATCAGCGGTTTTGACCATGATGAAGACGATTCGATCATCATCCTTACAGAATTCCTGTGCATCGAGAATCACTTCATCATCGGTTAACTCCTCGGCGTTGATCTGAACCGCAGGAATATCTGGATCAAAGTCAACGATACGCCAATCCTTGAGATAGGTGTTCTTTTCACAGTGATTCCTTTTGCGAATATAACGGATTAAAGAGTCAGCTCCTTGGGTCGCCAGATAACTGATGATCGTTCCGATGACCATGGCTAGAATCAGTCCGAAAATAAAGTTGATACTCATGGATGAACTCCTTTTATAGTATTTAGAAATGATGGTGATCGCAGAACCAGCTGATGACCAGCATGAGAGCGGCCAGAAATATAACGATGATCGCCTCGGGCCAGGTCATGTAGCCAGCTCCTTCATGAGATCGTTCGATGCCGGATTCGGTGAGGAATATGGACTACTCTCGTCGATCAGCCATTCGTACGATCCGTATTGTTCGATGGTATCGATCGCGTCATCGGCCAATCGCTCGTAATACGATCGGTCAATCTCTGAAGAAAGACCATTGTCTCGGATGACCGAGTATTCCTTCCAGCGATACCCTTTTGTTCCAGATACCGCATCGTAACCGCCTCGGCTGTTCTCACGTACCAGTAGGCCTCCTCCACATCCTGATTTGACTGGGGAAAAGGCCGATACTTTACCAACAAAGCTGTAGTGATGCTCATCCAGTCCAAGTCCCTCATCGAAATCAAGGAAAATATTGGACTGAGCCGATTTAGTCTCTCGGAAATCCTCAAGACCGACGGGCTCTTTGGTAAACAGGGTCTTAAAGACATAAGGAACTTGGAACTGCAACCCGGTAGCGGTCCACTCACCACAGTGCTCGCCGTAGGCTGAATGAGCGATGTAGGTGGACTTGTTGACGATGCACATCTTGTCATAAACGGACTCCAATTCGAAATTGTATCCGTATTGTTTACCCATGGCGGTAACGAAGTCGATGATATCGCGGTCCACATCGGCGATCTTGATCGAATCGGTTTTGATGTGGACCACGGTGTATCCGAGTTCCTGTACCTTGTGCTTGAGCGCAATCATGAACAAGGCGCCTCGTTTGGCGACTTTGTTGTCGAGATTGCGGTTGTTCGGATTGGCAGCATCGTTGAACCGGGTGGGGAATGAGGCGCTGGTCAGGCCATAGACTGCATTGATGGCAATCTTCAGTGCCTGAGCCAGCGCCTTGGAATCCTCACCCTTGAGCACGGGTTCGAGATCTTTGATACGTTCCTCGGGAACAAACTTCCTGAAAATATCAAGGCATCGATCGAAGTCTTTATGCTTAATGGCGATACGGGCCTGTCGGATTGCGTCGAACCGTTCAGTATATGGACCGAAGAGATTCATAGCAACAATCGAACTAGGATGCATGGATGAGACGTCAAGCAGTCCGACATTGCCGAACATGCCTCCGAGATGTTCCTCTTTCTCTACCATCTATCGTCGCTCCCATGAACAAATAAGACGAGAATCACAATCGCGATGATTAGCCCTATACACGATCCGAAGATGGGCCATGCGTCTCCCATTGTGCATGCTCCTTTCCAAATATCATTAGCGGTTCATCATTGCCTTCAAGATGATGGTTATAGGCGTCGACAAGCGATATGAGATCGATTTCATCGAGTCCTTCAGCATAGAAAGCTCGTTTCTTCGAATCTGGTTTTGTACTGACGATACCAAGTGCCATCAAATATCCGTGAAGGAACAATCGTGATAGATAACTTCCGCTGATGTGTGATGGATGCTTGTATTTGTTTTCATTGACGAACCGAACCGGTGATTCGGAGCTCGAAACCTTACCCATTGTTTTTTACCTCCCATGGATGTGGAATATCCTTGTAATCCTGATCGACATTACCGTTCCCCATGCCATACACCCAGACATAGCCGCCTTCTCCCGGATATTCGCCCATGTACTGGGACTTCTTATCCTTGAGTGCATATCGATCAAAGGCATATCCCGGGAACATCTCGGACAGTTCGGGGAAGTTGAACTCCGGTTGCGGATGCTTGTTGTTCCCGAATATGATTTGTGCGGTATGGGTGTTGGTGGTGTCGTTGACTGTCAGGCCACTGAGCATTGCCAGCATCTGGCGTGCAGTGAAATCCTCCTTGAGGTGCTCGAACACGGCCTTGGTGGCCCTGACGTCATCCTCGCAATATGATTGCACCAACGGCCATTTGTCCTCGGGAACCGGCTGGTCCCATGGCATTCCAAGCTCATGATGGTCGATGCCCAATTCAATCTCCCACTTCTTCAACGACTGCTTCTTGGCGGAGAAGTCGTAAATATCCGTGTATGATGCATTGTATGCCTGACCGAACATGGCGTTCTTGTTTCCGCTGACGATCCGCATCGACAGATCATACAACTGGGCGTTATTGTATCCCATGACACCCCACGCCCAGAGAATATGATTGTCGTACTTGCGGTTGTTGAATCCCACCAGATTCTCATCGAGTAGTGTCATGATGTTCTGCCGCTGAGGATTGATCCATGTCTTGACGACGTCCGAATCGCTTTTCATGAAGCAGACCATGAAGAGGTTCGGAAAGACCTCGACATCGAAGAATGTGAGAATATCGGCGTTCTTCGGATCACTTCCCTTCGGAATATCATCGGACTTGAACTTCATCTCGTTCACCAGAACGATGCAATAATCAGACCAATGTGTCGACCGCAAAGCGAAATCAAATATCTCATTACGCATGTCAGTGACGTCATATGGTTTACCGGACTCATACATCTCGTCCATGAGCTTCTTGATGAACTCGACGCTCGGCTTGGTCCCAGGACAACATTCCTTGCGCAAAGCCTTCTTGATGACGTTGCGTAGATGCTGTTCGTCCTTGAGTTCCTTCTGATTGATCACAGACTTCTCTCCTTTCAACGGAAGGCCACTTGAAATATGGGAGATCTCATGATCGTTGCACAATGAGAGCAGACGCCGTAGGGATGAATTACCTCGGAAGACCTTGATCTCGACGTGGATGTCATAAAGGTTTTTGAGTCGGGATACGTCTCCATCGTAAATATAATGGAGATGTAATCCCTGTCCGCTCTTGGACACCTCGGCATAGGTCGGAGGGAACTTGCGGGCCGCCTCGAGATTGGCCTGAAGCGATTTCTCGCCATCCTCTCCTCGAATATCGAAGTCGATGACGATGTGGTTTTCCGGGACCTTAACCCAATGAAGTCGACTGGTGTCGAGGTCTTTGAGCGTGGTGCTGACTTGGGCCCATTTGGCAACCGGGGATCCGCTTTCGTCGTCTCTAGCATATTGTGCAGGGCAATCATGGCAGAGTTCGTCGAATCGACTGTCCGTTTTAGCAAGTCGAAGCCACGAGACATAGTCATCGTCAGATGTTCGAGCATGCCGGTCAGAAGAGTCAACGATTCTCGATTCGAACTTGTTTCGTTGAAATCCATGATAGGTAACTGCCTTACTCGCTCCCCGGTTCATGGTTTCGAAATATGAAGCCAATTCGAACATGAACTCGGATCGTTTCATGACATCAGTGATGTGGGCTTCCTCACACCATTCCTTATAGGCACGCCACAGATCTGTCAGACGCACTGGCTCATCGATGTCCATGAGGTCGATGTTGTCCTGAACGAATGTGTAAACATCATTCGTCTTGGCGATCATCTCCGTTGGACGATACTGGGAATATCGGTTGACCCCGAGCTTCCTGTAGACCTCACGACAATGATAGGCAATGGCGCCCAATTCGAATCCGATCTGCTTCATGCAGTCGAAATAATCATCCGGCGCCAATGTGTTACCAGTCGGATAAATATCAATCAGTCTCCTTGTGATGCCCGACTTGGCGTCGGTGATCTTCACCGGCTTATTCGTTGCCATGAATAACATCGTCTTCAGCGGAACGGTGTACTGTTTGACACCCTTTTCGTTGACCACGATCTTCTCATGCGCAGCGATCTGATTAAGCAGGGTGTTGTCCCACATGTGACTCAGATCGCCATCGGTCTGGATACCGATGAGCGGAGAGTTCTTGAAGGACGCGGTGCTGAATTGGTATCCCTTGCCGAGTTCCTCCGCATTGAAATATGCGATGTATCCAGGGAAGAGCATCTCGATGATATTGAGAATCGTCGACTTTCCGGTTCCTGGATCACCGTAGATGACGAACATCTTCTGGATGCGTTGAATATCATTACCGTCGACCAAGGCGCCGATGCCCCATTCGAGCTTTTCACGTTCGGACGGGGCATATAGCGTATTCATGAGCCGGTCGTATGCCGAGGTGTCTCCCTCGGATATCGCGTATTCCAGTTGCACGGTGGCATAGTCCTCGCGCTTCGGAGTGTCATTGGCGAATATGATTCGCTGATTGAGCACCGCATCACTGTCGGCCAGATTGCGCAGTCCGGAAATATACCTATTCCAGCAACCGTTGGAGGTGTTCTGCATAAGCATGCAGGTCACTTCATTACCGTCCGGAGACTCATACGAGTCAGCGAACTCCTGAATATCACGGTCGATCAGCTCGCCAAGGCGTTGAAGGTTCTGCGACCAGAGATGACTATCCGGATCGAACACCGCATAAAACGATCCGCCCTTGATGAGCAGATCGTGATACCCTCGCATCTTCGGATCGGCGAATATGGATTCATGGCCCTTTGTTGTCTTTTTGACACGTACCTGCACTTGATCCATCTTCGCCTCCTTTACATGTCGGGAATATGCTGTTCGTTGAGCCAATACTGCATCTGCCACCACCATTCGGATGGGCGGATATCCTTGTCATCATGAACGATGAAGAGTCCGCCACCCGATCCGTCAGGTCGGTACTGTCGATCCATCATGATGTCGCATCGGTCCTGAATATAACACTCCGGATCTCTCTGGTTGAGAAACCAGTCATCCGAGCATCGTGTCAGATCCATGTTTTCAAGGAACATGGAGAACGCCTCGTCGACCGGGACGATGGCAAGAACATCGTTGACCCGTTCGGCCAAGGCGACGAGAAACTCAAGGACCGAGCATCCTCGGATACCGCTAACCAACGAATATCCGGTTCGGCGTGTGTATGCATCACGTAACGACTCGCCGTCGGATATCCGATTCCGATCCATCATGACACTGGAACGGAATGGCATGGCCGCAAGAGACATACTGAGATCAACGTATTCGTCGAAATTCACACGATGGCGTAGCCATTGAATATACGATGCGTTGAAAAATGGCGATGAATTACTGGTCATTGACCTCCTCCATTTCGGCCGCTATAGTGGAATTGAACCGCTTTTTGGGTCGGTATGACTCCTCTTCAGGAATACCTAGCACCTCGTGCTGGTACGATCCGTCATGCCGGGTGATCTCGTAGTCGGTCTCCAGAATATCATTCCTGCACCACACAATGTTAGGATCACCACTCTGCGACAACCTTCCGAACCTGTTGAGCACGATGGCGTTGATGATGGCATCCGGGTCCTGAACGATCTCCATTCCTCGGGCAAGCACGTCATCGTCCTCCCAGTAATCAAGATTCTCCGTATCGATGAACCACGGGGCGTTCTCGTGATCCTCTTCGGAGATCTGATAGCTCGGTTCGTCATCATCGATGGACTGATGCCAGCGACGCGCCTTGATCGTCATGAGGATTGATTGCTCAATGCGTTCGTCCCCGTTCGCCTCGTCATACTGACGCTGTTCGTCATCGGTAAGGGGACCATCCCATCGCGGAACGCCGTCATCGATGATGAAATTATCTCGATCGGGCTCGTCGGAGTCGATGTCCACTGGGTCATCATCGAACTCATCGTCACGTTCGTCATCGGGATCGTCGGAAATATCCTTTTGTTCGGTGACTTTGGGATTGCCATACGTCTTGGCGGCCTTGACGGCCTCCCATTCCTTCTTCACCTCGATGATCTGATCGTCGTAGAAGTCAAGCTCCTCCTCCTTGCGCCTAATGGCCTCGTCGGTTGACCGCTTGACGTTGACGAACTTCTCATGGTTGTCTTTGAATTGCTGGTTAAGTTCATGCTTCTTACGTTCCAGATCGGCGATCTCTTGTTCGAGGTCCTTCAGTGGAATATATCGCTTGTATATACCGAAGTAGAATACAGCGGTCGCCGTCGCGGCACCAGCGGCGAATCCGCCCACTACAAACCCAATGGTCTTGAGATTCATGGATACTCCTTGATTGAACGAACGGGACGGCCATCATGAAGACGACCGTCCCGAAAATATCATCGATTAGATCTTATCGTAGATGATGCCATCCACGTTGAATGTCAGCAGGATGCCAAGCTTGCCGTCCCATGGTTCAGCGTTGCTATAATCCCACGGATCGTCGCTATTCACGCCGAACACACCGAAATCGACATAGGGGTTCTGATGCTCATCATCGATGATCCATCCCAGGACTGCACCTTCCTTGCTATCCTCGATTCCAAGCATGCGATACACATCATTAAGGAACAGATGACCGTTGGCATAGAGCTGATCGTTCGCTTGGTGGAGAACCGAGCGAATATGCGCGATATTCTGATCGGGATTGGTCTTATCCCAATAGATTGAGTATTCGTCGAAATATCGGGACAGTCCGTCACGGTCGATCGTGTCCTTGTCGTAATGGCGAACGGTCTTTGTCTCTCCGGTCTTTTCGTCGGTGATTTCCTCTTCGACGATTCCCTGATAGATATCGCGCTCCTTGTCTTCTCCGAGCTGTTTGCGAACACGACCTCGATAGTCGGAGAACTCCTTGGATACGGCCGTGAACGCCGAGGCAGCCGCCATGTACCGTCCATCCAGAATATGATGTGCGGACAGCACGCATCCGACGCTCAGGCCTGTCAGCAGGATCGTCGGCATATATAGACGGGCGATCTCGGCTCCGGTCTCGACATAGACCATCGTCTTGTCGTGCTTCTGCGCCTTGTTGTCGTAGATGATCTCGTCGTCGCTTTCGGCCTCCTTGGCCTTCTTGGAAATATCCACCATCTTGTTCTGATGATGATCCATAACGGTATCCAGCTTCATCGTGGAATATACCGCGAAGCCCGTGGCGGCCACGCCTGCGACGATGCCCACGCCGACGAGAATCTGCGGGGAATGCTTGTCAAGTTGCAGCAACGCCTTGTTGCCGAAACGTACGATGGTTTCCTTTACGCTCATGTTTATTCCTTTACGTTGAAATATGATCTCGGGGATCTCCGGAACGTCTCCGAGAATATTGTTCAGTATTCGAACGACCACGGTTCGTCGCTGGGACAGAGACGCGCCGTGGCCACACTGGTGCCTTTGTCGATGGTGATCTCGAAGATCGTTCCATCGTCTTCCAGCACCTTGACGCCGGTATCGTCATCGTTTACTCGATAGTCGAGAGCCTCTTGATCGATCTTGGAAAAATATCGACGGACGCGATCCTTCCAGATACGGAGCGATTTTTGATCCTTATCCGAAATACATCGCTTTTTATCGATGGGAAACAGACCCGTCTTTTCGAAGGTGCTGAACTCAGCCATGGTGAGTCCTCCTGTATTCTCTGGCTCTGCGGAGAAGGTCGAGTTTTACGATGACCTGCTCGTCACTCATCTTATCGACCTTCATCTTCCACAAAGGATTGGAATGCCACGCTTCCAGAATATGCCGCTCTTCGGATGCGCTCATCGCAAGCTCTCGGTTCTCGGCATATTGAGGACGTAGCCATCACGACATCGTGCGATGCTCGCCCGTGCCAGATCGCTCCACCCAATGTCGTAATCGGTATATCTTGGGGATATACCGGATGCCTTGAGCAGATCCGCTACGCTGCATAGACCATACTGATCGATGGTGTCCCGCAACGTGTCCATGACCGCCTCGGCGTCACGACGATCCCGGAATGTAATATCATCGAAGTCGTTACGGTTTCGGGCTTCGATCGCACGTCTTCCTGTTGAACGATCTCGACTCATCGATGAATAGCTGGTATATCCTCGATTTGCCGAGTTGTTTCTCGGACGAATCTCACCGAAAATCAAACGACTGAATCCCTGGGATACGGTGTCATAGAGCATGTCCTTGGCAGCCGGAATTATGACATCTTTGACGACATATGATGCTACGTCTCGAAGATCGCCGCCGAAAAATGTCTCAGCGACCTTCTGGACCTTGTTTTTCTTCGTTTGGACGACTTCGCCTTTTACGACTTTGGCGACGGTATTTGCCTCGCCCGTGTCCTGTTCAATCCCCAACGCTTCTCTCGAAACGTCGAAGGTCTCCTTGTCTACTTCCGCCATATGGAACTCCTTTCGAAAAATATGAGGAGAGGATCTCATGTGGATCCCCTCCTCACTATAGTTTATGAGAATATCGCGATCAGCCCTTGGCGTTCTGTAGCAGCGTGGTTACGAACGAATCGGCCACTCCATCTTGGGTGTACATCGAGAGCATGAGTTCACCATGGGCTTCGCTCTTGTGGAACTCTTCGATCTCCTCGGGCGTGGCGTGACGGAATCGAGGCACCACGCGACGTTCTCCGGTCTCCTTGTCGATCTCTTCCTCCTCATAGCGGAAGCCGTACGTCATGTCGACGAAGTTCTCCAAAGCTGTGGTCTTCACCGACATGTCGTCGGAGGAAAGGTCATCCGATAGCTTCTGGAGCTTACCGTTCTTCAACATATCGACGATATCGTTATTGCTGAGATGGAAGAGCAAGGTCTTGCTCTGCTCGACGCCATCGATGTCGATGTAGGTGACGGTCTTCTTAATCATGATATGGTTCCTTTCTGGAATATATGGTTGTTATGGTTGAAAAATATAGGCCCATGTTTCCATGAGCCTATACGTCTATCAGTTTTCATCGGATGATTCGTCGTCCAATTCGAGAATGTCCTCGGTTTCGTTCTCGGTCTCCAACCTTCGGTCATTCGCCTTGCGGATCGCGTTTCCGACGATCTTCTGAGTCACCGATTTGGTCACCACGGTCAGCGCCGTTCCGGCTACCGTGACCACCAAACCAACGGCGATCTTCTTCGGATCGACATCGGCGTTCTTTGCAAGGTTCTTGACGATGGCATTACCAAGAGCGTCACCAAATGATTCCTTCATTGTAGTTCCTTTCGTTAATGAATCACTTCATTATATGACATGATTTCATCACGAATCAGTACCTGCGTGTCGTATCCGCCACCGGACTTGTGGAGAACCGCATGACCAGACACGGGATATTGTTATTAGAAAGCATCGATGAAAACGAAACATTGAGTCGGTCGTCAATGGTCCATCCGAGCTCCTCGCCGATCGGAGCAGGATCGAGACCGAGTTTGTCATAGAACTCATTGAGACTGACCCACAGGCCGGGACCGTTGATAAGCTCGTAGTTGAGATCATTCACGGCTTTGCGAATGGATTCCGGATCGGAATGGAAATATCGGTCCATGAGCTGATCGTAGCACAGAACATCACCGATTCCCGGAATCAGATCCTGATCGGATGGAGGGTTCTTGCAAATATGTTCCTTGGAGATCTCATCATCGATTTCCTGAGCCTTCTCTTTGCCGAGTTCCTCGACGATCTTGGTCCGGTATTCCGATGCGGCCTTGGTGGCCATGGTGTATGCCGATGCATAGGCGGCGATCTTTCCGGCCGAGATCTGATGATGGCCGATGACACATGCAATGGTCGCCCCGGCCATAAGGACCGTGGAAATATAGCACGGCACGACGTGCCTGACGACTTCGCTCTTCGGCATATCATCATGCTCCATCTCGATCTCCAGCATGACGTCGCGGGCCTTGACGGCGTCATGGGCAGCACATACGGCCGTACCTACAACACCGGCACAGGATACGACGGTCAGAATCGCACCCGCGTTGTGTTTGATGAAATCCTTGATGGATTCAAGATTCATTGGTTGCTCCTTTTGTTTTCATAAGTCATATCGCCGTAGAATGTTTTGGAAAATGATTCCTTGAGCATCGAACGAAATGCTTCTTTTCGTTCGCTTTTCGGAAGCGTTCTCAAATATCGACGATTCCTGAACAGCACCTGAACGGCTATGAATATGATCCAGGTCATGACGATAAAAGATCCGATCTTGGCTTTCATTGCAATCCTTTCAGAAAATAAAGGCGCCACGTTTCCGCAGCGCCTTTACGGCATTGAAAAATGTCACTCCTCGACGGACGTGGAATCCACATCGTCGGAAGAGTCCTCGATGGCCTCCGGTTCGGTGACATCGATCAGTTCATCCGGTTCGCCGATGCACTTGACGACCGCCAAAGCCGTTACGGCTCCGACGACGATCGCACCAACGGTGAACTCGTACTTATGATCGACCACGAACTTCTTGGCCTTCTTGAACTGTTCCTTCATAGTATTATCCTTTCCTTGAGGTTTTATCCTTCATCATATGCCATGTTTTCGCCGCGAAATATCCGACTGCGGAACTCCCGGACATGGCCCTCGATCCGATCGGCTTCGATGTCCGGTCGTCGGACCATGCCGATCCGCATCTTGCAGACATCTCGGAAACACATGTCGATCGATGTGAAGTCCATCGCATCGGCCTGCATGCGCCGATCGATCTCTTTGGGATCGTCTCCACGCACGAGCAGTCGCGCCTTCCGGACATCATCGGGCACGTCAAGATATATACCGAAGACGTTCTCGATCTGGTCATAGATGCGTAAATATGATTCCGGATCGATGACGGCGACACTATCCACCGCGCGATAAAGATCCGACCATGCGAATGCGTAGCTCCACACGCCAAAGACGGTGGAATATGTCCGCACACAAGTCAGTTCCCCATCAAGAAACGCGTTCTCGAATTCGGCGTCGGTGACGAAATGATAGTCGACGCCTTCGATCTCGTTGCCCCGTGGAGGCCTGGTCGTATATGCGAGGATCTGTTCATACCCACGACGCTCCAATTCCTTGGCAAGCGTGGTCTTTCCCGATCCCTGGGGACCGATGAGGAAAATATGGACACAATCGCTCATGATCGCCTTCTTTCTTTTCGGTCCGGTGTGTACGAAGAAATCGAAGTCCGCATCCGTTCCGCCGTAATAATGGTTGACGGTGAAATAACACAGCAGTCCGGATTTGGTCCCGACCACCATATGGTTCCATCCATCAATTCGGAAACATAGCCGTTCGCTCCAATATTGCGGAAAATATCGTTCGAAGACATAATCGATCCTATACACGCATGGAGTCATGAGTTTCTTCTAAGAAAACGGAACACGATCCAGATAAGCCACAACCCTCCGGTGAGACCGGTCAGGACTAGGTCCAACAGGAAGTTGAGAATTCCATATTTCTTTTTCATAGCACAATCCTTTCGAAAAATATAACCCCATGTTTCCATGAGGTTATATCGTTGGTGTAATTGACATTACTTGCTTGAAGTGTTTGATGTAGCGGCGTTGAAAGCTTCGACGACAGTCATTTTCGTTTCATCATCGAGCGTCTTCAAGGCTTCATTAAATTGCCATCCGAATACACTTGCATCGGTGTTAAGCTGATCAATCCTTCCGGAACGATAGCCGGAACGATAGCAATATGCACCGAACGCAAGTGTGACGATTCCGCAAGCGCCGATAATCAAGCCGGTCTTGTGCTCGTTGATGAACTTCTTGACGTTGTTCATCTTGTTTTCGTTGTCGTTCATGGTAACTCCTTACTATAATGAATTATCCTTCACTATAGTCCATGTTTCGGACGCGAGAAAATAAGAGCCCATGTTTCCATGGACCCTTATCCTGAATCTCCGTTCATATTTGAACGTCTGTCGTCAGATCTTCGGCTTCGGAACGAAACTCAGCGCCTTTGTCGTAATGACGTGGTCGGTCTCGAATGCGAACATCAGTCCCAGACAAACCAACGTCCCTCCGACCCCGACGACCTTCGCGATCATGGCGTTGCGATCTTCGTTATACATCTTCTTCGCTTCCACCAAGACCTTGAGGTCGTCGACGGCCATGCGGGCGTGATTGTCATCGACCGCTCCGTAAATATTGGCCAACGCCGCGTCGATATTGTCATCGAACGCCTTGTTGATGTTCCGATGCTGTGATTCGAACTTCATGGTGTTCTCCTTTGTTCGGTTACTTCACTATAAGACATGTTTTGGGCGCGAAGGCCAAAAATTAAGAGGCCATGATATGATCACGACCTCTTAACCTTATGGAAAGGAAATATCACTTATTGGCAATATACTTGTTGTACTGCTTCGTGCTGATGCCCAGGATGATACCCAGGAACCAGTCCACGGCCATCACGACCGCCAGCACGACCTCCGCGTACGGAAGTCCGGTTGCGCCGGCGATGATGGCGTACAGCACGCCGAGACCGGGCAGAATATACTGCACGATCCACTTCATGATGTCGTACGTCTTGTCCGACATGAGCAGCGGGATGATCTCCTGTTGGACGAAATCGGGATCGAAGACCTCGTCGGTCGGTTCCTCGGGAGCCGGTTCGGTATTCTGATCTGTCATCTCTCCTCCTTTCTTGTTTCAACGATATCGAGCGGAAGCTTGTTGACCTCTTCGGCGACCTTCTTGGCGTAGCCGTTTCCACCCATGGCGCTGTATGGGTAATAGAGGTAGTGATTGAATTCATCGAGGTCATCGAGAGTGATGCGGTTCTGCTCCAGATAATGCTTGCCGACCTCCACGATCTTGGCGTGGGCAAGACCTCGCACCATCTTCTCGATGGCCTCGATGCGTTCGTCCTCCGAATCGTCCTTCTTCTTGCGATTGTTGATGACCGTGGTGACGAACGCCCAGAGTCCAGATGAAGCGAACACTGAGCATACGACGGTGACGATCGTCTGGACCCATGGGTTCATATCGATTCAGTCACCTCCGCATCAAACGGTCAACGTGGTCGACCACTTGGTGAGACTCTCCTTGATGCGCTTGCGCTGCTCTGGAGTGGCGTCCCTCCACATGGTCTCGACGTCCATCTTGAGGTGGTTGAGCTGCTCGTCCGGGGTCATGGTCGTCATGTCGCCATGCTGGAGCGTACCGCCATCGGAGCCCATGTCACCGCCCCAGTTGCGACGTTCGTTGCCGGGATATCGGCGGCCCACCGTGTTCCCGCGACGAAAACGACCGGACGACGTGCGATTGCGGTTCGGCATGTCGTCATGCTCGATCCATTCCTCGTCATCGTCTTCGTCCTCGTCGCGGTCTTCTCGATCGTCGCCTTCCTTCATGGCCTTGACGACGGTCTTGTAGTAGCAGGCCTCCCAGCAACACTTCTCCGCTTCGGCCAGGTGATGGATCATGTTGATCATCATGTCCATGCCCTGGACGTCCTGGATGGTGCTGCGTTCGACGTCGAGATCGTCCATCTTCCCGCGGACCTTGCGCATGAGGGAGTCCTTCATGTCGCAGATGCCGTCGAGATCCTTAGTCATATGCGTCATGGCAGCCTCCTTATGCGATCCTGCGAGCGGTGAATGCCGCGTTCGCGTCGATGGTCACCGGTTCGGTTCCGGTGTTGGTCACGGACAGCGTGACGTCCTCGCCTGGGCACACCTTAAGATATGTCCGGGCTGCGAGGTTCTGGTACGAATTGGCGGTGCCGATGGTTTCGATCATCGCAGTCTCGGCCAACGGGGTGCCGTCGATGGTCATCGCCAGCTGGACCTCGGTTCCCGCGGTGCCGCTGGTGACGTTGCCATTGAAGCTCAGATCGAAAATACTCGCCTGGCCGCATCGGTTCCCTCGGCCACGCAACCGAACGGCTCCGGACCCCTGGCGATGATACTCGGACCCGCCGCAGCCGTTGCGGTCGCATCCGGTGTGGACCACCGTCAGGTTGAAGGTAACAGTCCCGCCGACGGGGATAACCTCCACGGCGGAATTCGACAGAACAATCATCGGTTATACCTTCTTTCCGTGGCTCAGCAGCCGCAGGACTGATAGCAGTTCTGCTGGCAACCGTAGTAGCCGTTCGGGTTCGGCACCGTGTAGGCCGGAACCGGAGCCGGGGTCTTCAGCTGGGCGACCAGATATGCGTTCTGGTTGGACTGGGAGGCCGACAGGTTAAGGGCGTTCACCTGGGAGCGCAGCTCCGCGATGGTGTTGTCCTTATCCTCCATACGGTAGGCCACCAGTTCGTCATGCAGCTGACGGTAGTTGGTATTTTGATTCTCGGTGATATCGCGAGCCGCGTTGCAGATCGCCGTGGTGACCGCATTGGTGCTGGTCGCCATGTTGTAGTTCACGCCTGAAATGGCCTCGCGGTTCTGGCAGCAGCAATCGGCCAGCTGCGCCTGAAGGGCGGCTGCGGACTGCTGCTGGGCGAACTGGGCCTGGGTGATCGCGTTCGCGGTATTGTAGCTATTCTGCATGATGTTGGTGTTCACGCCGTTGATCTGGCTGGCCACATCATATCCGAGGGAACAGATACCCGAGTTGATGCCGTTAAGCATGGTATTGACGGACTGGTTGTTGAAGCCCGCCTGAAGCCCGGCACAGGTCGCAGGGGCGCAACAGCCGCCATTGCCGGAGCCGTAGCCTCCGCCGAACGCGCCGTTCTGAGGGACCTCGGAGACGGGGATCTGGTCGTTCGCCGTGACGATATGACCGACTAGAGGTGGGTTGGCCTGCGTCTGGACCTGCTGAACGGGCAACTGCGCCGTCTGCGGTTGCGTGTACGGCTGCGGGCCCTGCCACGGAGACTGTGGCAGATAGGTCTGGTACGGGTTGTATCCGTAGGTGGGGCCGTTGTATTGAGGCATGGGCATGATGGACTCCTTTCGATGTATCCTTTATGCGTATAAAAGAACCCTCCTCCGGACGCCCGTCGAGAACGGGAAAGGATGGAAACCCGTCATCGGAGCATCCGGAGGAGGGAAATATCATTCGACGAGCTGCCACCCCTGCGGATAGGCGTCCGGGGTCCACACGCAGCCGTCGTAGATGCACGTGTAGTGTTTGCCGTTGTAGGTGATTTTGTTGCCTACATGATAGGCGTCGTGTGCGCCGGTCGGCTGCACGTATTCCGGCCACTCGTCAGCGGGCTTCTTGGGTTCGCCGGGCTCGGTCGATGAGCCGGTTTCCAGCTTGTCCAGTCGGTCCTCGACTTCGCGCTGCCACGTCTCGACGGAATCGTATTCCAGTCAATGCTCCTCATTCATCATGGCTTCGAGCACATCGGCTGGAATTAGTTTCATTGCCGCCGACAATTGGCTGGTGAGGATTGCGTTTTGCTTGTTGAGAGCGCCGATTTGCGCGGAGAGCGTGTCGATCACGTCGTTCGCGTCCGCGGCCACGGTGATTTCGGTTTTGTCTTTCATGGTTATCTCCTATCGGTGATTGGTGGGGTTATCGCGTCGATGAACTTTTCACGCGCGGTTTGGATTTCCGCGGCGTGTTCGGCGAGCAGGGTTTCGAGGCTCGTGGCGTCCACGCCGGCGGGCAACCGTATCGACGGCTCCGGTTTGTCCGTCGGGGAGCCGTCCAACTCCTGCGCGACAGCGAGAGCTGCGTCCGCCTCATACGAGTCCACTATGGTCGTGGTATCCAAGCCCAACAGCCGGCGGGTCTCTGCACGCCCGTCGGCTGCCAGCGCCCCGTTCGCCGTGAACGCGCGGTGCAGTGATGCGGCGCGAACCTGATTCAGATCCTCAAGCGTGTCATGCTCCACCTGCTCATAGGCGCTGGTCCACGCATTACGCGCGGTCTCCCGGTCGATGATGCCGGGATCCTTGGCCTGCATGATCGCCGCGACCGTCTCTACGTCACTGCCGGTGCCCAACAGTTTCCCCCATGCGGCGATGGTCTCCAACGAGACCATGCCGCACGCGGTCTGCCCGGTGTCCGGGTTGGTGCGTGGCATGAGCAGCATGCCGTCCTCCACCATAAAATCCATTACGGTGCCCTCCTTATTTATATAGACATGCCAGGGCGCTCACGTATACATTCCCGCCACGTTCCCCGTACCCGTAGACCATCGTGCTCGATGCGGTGTCGTTGCCCGTATGCGCGGTCGCGAAAGAGGCTACTACCGACGGGCTCGCTATCCACCGGTAGTAGCCGTATTTCGCCGGGGTGTACGTCAGTGTGACGGCGCTGTAATTGCCGGTGCCGGACCCTCCCCACCACGCCTTCCAGAAGGACGCGAGGAATGTCGCCCTACCCGTGAATCCTCTGAGGAAGCCACTCAGGTACAAGAAGCCCCGGGTGATGTCGGCCTGCACGCCCACCTTGCCGTTGGCGTCGTACGCCTCGAGCGCCGCGAACGTGTTGCCGCCTTCCGGGTGCCCCTCCAGGATGAGTCTGGCCCCCGCCTGATTGTCGGAAACGGACTCGTCGTAGTTATTTTGGGCATAAAAATAGACGACACTGAATTTCTTGCCGGCGTCGTCCTTTCTCTCCCCGATGCGGCCGAACGCGCCGGGGTCGTTCTGCACGCGATGCCCGCCGTTGAATGTGAGCGCGGACACTTCGCCCTCCTGCTGCGTGGTGGACTCGACCGCGATGTACGGGTGCGCGTATGCATCTGTCCCGTGGTAGAACTGGATGCCAGCGCCCTCAAACTTATCCGAGCCAGCGATCTCGGACTGTTTGAATGAGGGGCTTATCATCACCCTATTGCCTGACAGTCCGGTCTGGAACGTGCCGGTCAGCACATTCGACACGCCTTCGCCGTCCAGATAGACTGTCCGGTTGTGGTTGGAATCCCACATTTGCAATGCTGTCGAATTGAGCTTCATGCCCGTATTCTCCGCCTCTGAGCTTTGGAATATCGCGCCGGTGAACACATAGCCCTTGAACTGGCCCGCCTCCACGTCGTCGGTGACGATTTTCCGAGCTTTCAGAAGTTCGGTCAGAATCTCGCCATTGCCGATTTTGATGTTCTTCGCCTCGACCGTGCCGTCCTTGATAAGCACGGACCCGTTGACGCTACCTGGGACGAGCAGACTGTCGGCTACAAGACTGTAGGCAGTGAATTTCGTGCCATTCCACACATTGACAGATGAAATGTGTCCACTGGAATCGAGTTTCTGCCACAGGTCGCCATTTGTCAATTCGGTATGTTCAGGCTCCTCGGTTTGAGTGAACACCTTGTTTTTTCCATCCGCAGTGGTTTTAGCTTCAGCAGCTTTCAATGATGCATTATCTGCTGCATTCTGGGCTTCATCAGCTTTCAATGATGCATTATTGGCTGTTTCCTTAGCTTCATCAGCTTTCAATGATGCATTATTGGCTGTATTATGAGCATTATTAGCTGTTGACGATGCATTATTAGCTGTCGTTTGAGCTTTGTTTGCTGTGGTATTAGCGTTATCGGCCTTGTTGGAGGCATCATTGGCGACGTTCTCGACCTTTCCGATCTGAATCGCCTGGTCCTTGGTCGTCTGATCGAGCGACGTGACGGCATCAAGCGAGGAGTTGATCCCGGAGTTCAGGCTCCTCAGGAACCCCGACTGCTGGCCGGTAAGGCTGTCGTATGCCTTGCCGATGTTGTATTCGCTTTGTCCTGGATCCTGAAGGTCCAGGGTGATCGAATTGACCATGAGAAGCTCGTCGGTGTCATGGATGGCCGAACGGACACGCACGGCGTCGCCCACATTAAGATGGGTGTACCCTTCCATGAACAGCGCGAGATCCACGGCCTTGATGTCGAGGCCGATCTGAGGATCCTTGAGCTTGTTAAGCTCCTTGATTCCGGCCTGGAGAAGATCGTCCACGTCGGTGATCGTCGAATCCTCGTACACCTCCTCCTTATAGCCATATCTGGACACGGACGATGGATCATAGATAACGTCACCGGTCTTCAATATGTTTGAATCGTACTGCGTGCCACCATCCGGGACCATGGAAACTCTGATGGGATCTTCGGCCACATCGGTGTCGCCGCTCACCTGCGAGAACGAGAAGTCGTCCAGATACACACGGCGATTACCGTCGTTAGCGACGTTGTCGAAATACCATCGGGGACGGATCTTCGTGTACTCCGACAGATTCGGCTGGAAGTCGAAGGAGAACTCAACCCACTGGTCGTCCTTGTTCTCCACGGTCAAGGATGTTCCGACGTTGACGGTCGTCCAGGTTCCGGATTGTTCGTATTGATAACTACCATGGATGGTGACGTTCGATCCGCGTTCGTTCTTTACATAGACGGTCGCCTTATACCGACGACCGGAACGGAAGTAGAAGAAGCTGTCGTTGACGTATTCGCCAGTCCCCGAAACGAAATACGAACTTACGTCGCCGCCATGGGTCTTATCTCTGACGAGCGGTTCGTTCGGATGCGTGACCCAATGACTCCAGTCTCCACTTTCAAAGTCTCCTCCCTGAAATTCCGGAGAGCCGCCCTTGAGAATGAGGGCGGTGTACTGATCCTTGGTGTCGATGGTCTTGCTGAAATCCGTGATGTTCACGCCGAAATCGACGATCTGGGCGTTCATCGTATGTAGATCGGCATACAGATCAAGGACGTATCGATCGTCGACATACCGCATGGTGAGGTATCCACCGAGTGCATCCAACAACTGGTCCGAGATCTCGGACGCCGTCGTGGGATTGTTGGTGGACGACCGGTAAATGAAGTTGTTCTGCTGGAGATTGGCTCCCTGATTGACTCCGACATCGAACCGTTTCCCGGAATCAAGAACGTGTTCGTTATGTTGATCGATGAGCCATTGGAAATATCCGTCAACGGAGCTTGGGGCTGTGAGTTCCTGTTCACCGGCGATTGTGGAATAAGGACGGACGACGGTGTCGTTGAGATAATCGAGTGCGGAAACGCAGGATACGGCCTTGTTTCCCTGGATATCGATGTCGATGGACTCGATTACCCCCTGAAACAGGACGTTTTCGTCCCAGTAGAGTGTTACGACACCGTCCCGCTCCGCTATCATATTGTACAACGGATGCGGTCGAGACATCGTGAAGTCCATATAGGCCGCCGCGTTGATCTCGACGCTCATCGAGGCATCGGTCACGACCTCGTTCTCATTTCCATAAGGATCGAAAATCGTAGAATCGTTGTACAATATACGATACATGATTACTTATACCTTCCAGTTACGTAAATGCCGAAATGGGCATTTACAGCGGTCCCGGAGGTCGGGTCCACGATATTGAACTTCGGGGACGACGTCGTGGAATTGGTGCTAATGTATGAAATATAGCTTCGGTGAAGGTTTCCGGTAACGTCGTTGAATGAAATAGTCGTAAAAGGTCGTTCCGCGAACGAGAATGGGTACGCACCGAAACTAAGATCGGCGCTGATGAACGTTCCCGTCGCCCACTTCGTAGTATGCGCCACGTTGCCGAAGTTCTTGTTATCGATTCCGCATTCGGCTCGACCGGACTTCCACTTTCGGTACCACCATTCGCCACTCTTTCCGGACTCCACGATATAGTCAAGCCCAAGAGCGTCGAGGATCTGGAAATTATCGTTGATATCCTTCGGCGATACGTAATCGCTGGGATCAATGGACGTCAATCCAAGATTATTGCTCATTACAAATCCTTCCAATCATAGGACAGATATACCGTGGTGTCAGGAACCGATTCGTTACGAAAATCGACATCCATCCATGTCTTGTCAGCGATGTCACTCCACCGGTATTCGGCGAGGTCACTCCAGCATTGCGGGACATCCATGGTGTCGCCTTCGAGTCGCTGAAGGTCGTCCCATCGGTAAGCTGTGGCCTCATCCCACGTCATCTGATGGGTGGCGCCTTCACCGAGTTCGCCCCACGTGATATTGTAGAAGGTCCAGCTGTTGATATAGATCTCGTTGTACCCCTGGGTGAACAGGACATCATTGAGACGGTAGGTTCCGGCAGGAACCTGGACGATGACGTTTTTCCATCGAACCTTGCATGGCTGCGTGCATTCGATGACCGGATGGACTGGTTTCCTTCCCGATTCAAGCCGAAACATCTTTCCGCCAGTGGCGTTAAGCTTGTAGGTCATATGCCCTTTGAGCTTGTAGGGGTCGGCATCGATTTTTATCGAAAATGTTCCAACCAATCCGGGATACGAATATAAGGTGTGATCGTATTCGGTAACGGTAAATCGACCATGATAGGTATACCCGGGATCCATGGTGATCTGATAGTCGAATCCCTTTCCGTGAAGAAAGTTGCTGACATCGGTCTTTACCCGTTCGAATGAATCGGGATTGACCACCATGAATGTAAACGTTTGTTGACGATTCTTATAAGCAACATCTCCGGTCAATGACTGTGTCAGATCGATAACACCATCCCCACCGGGAATATCAACCGTATAGGTTTTAGGTTCCGGAGGGGATAGTGTATATCCATCAAGCAAAATCATCTGAAACCGGACTGTGAGATCGACTCCGTCAACGATGAGTCGATTATTCGGATAATCCGGATAACTCATATTCGAGACAGACTTCCTCTCCTCGATCGAATGCCAAGCTGCTGATTCATCGGTTTGGCGATGCTACTGGCTAGTTTCTTGCCATCGACATACACGGCCGTTTCCTGGCCGGCAATCGAATCGTTGTACCGAGAAAGATCGCTACGAAGATCCGATAGTTCCTTTGCGTTCTTATCGGTTGCGGAAATCAAACGATCGAACATCTTTGCCTGATAATCCCCACCATTTTGACGATCCAAACGACCAACGAAATCGATATCGGCCTTGATCGGGTTCGTCGACATGCTGAGCACGGAAGACAATTCGGATGCCTGACGTCTGACCATGGACAAATCCATTACCGGACGAATTGACGGATCTGAGATGTTTGACGTGTCAAGTTCGTTGAACCCGTTTATAACCGACTCGGCCATTCCGTATCCGGACTTCCGGACATCGTTCGTCATCCCATCAACCGTGTTGACGAAGCCATCGACCGTCATTTCACCAATCCAACCAAACACCTTCGAAGGCGAATGAATGTCAAGCGCTTCCTTTGCTGCTGAGGACGCTGCGTTTGCGAGTCGTGCGGCAGCTTCGGCTGCGATAGTTACCTGTGAACTGATACCCGATGTGAATCCCTGAGCGACATAGGTTCCAGCAGAATAGAATGAACTTCTAAACGATCGAAGGCTTGAAGTTGCGGAACTGATCGTCGAATTGAACATGGTCGGAATCTGATTCAGACCGGTCTTCAAACCATTAGTCAACGATTCAGTTACCTGCTTGCCAGACGAAAGGAATTGAGGCGCAGAGGATTGAACCGAAGAAGCCCCCTGAGTGAGGGACGAACGAACGGTATTGGAAAATACCGTCAGCTGGCTTCTTGCGATCGATGTCATTCGATTGAACGCAGCTCCGATGGCGCCGGATCCACTCGAGATCATGCTTGCGCCCGATGATACCGCGTTTGATGCGGAACTCATATTCGAAGAGACGATCGATCCGAGTCCCGAAATTGCAGTGGTTATCTGGGTGCGAAGCGACGAGAAGGCCGATCTGATAGTGGCGGCATTGGTCGACACCGTATTACCCAACGTGGTCATGGCAGAACTCAACTGAGTTGCGAACGCCGAAACGTCAGCCGGTAATGTGCTGGTATTCAGAGAACTTACGAACGTCGAAATCTGGGTCGATATATCAGACAGGTTTGCCGCCGACAAACTAGTTGCCGCCGTAGCAATGGATCGAATCCCGGAAGCGGCATTCGACATGGATTCCGCGATTCCGGATCCGATACCAGTAAACGCCTTCACGCCATTGGCAAGAGCGGTGAGATTGCCTTGAATTCCTCCAGGAACCTCAACGCCGTTCCATTTCTTGACTTCCCCTGCCAGTTGTCCCAAGGGGCCAATGACGGCATTTATCGACCATCCACCAACAAAGGCCAGCGTGAACGCTTTCACACCATTGGCGAGAGCGGTGAGATCGCCTTGAATGCCGCCAGGAACCTCCACGCCGTTCCACTTCTTAACGGCCCCTGGCAGTTGTCCCAAGGGGCCAATGACGGCGTCAATCGACCAGCCGCCGGCGAATGCAAGCGTGAACGCCTTCACGCCGTTCGCAAGAGCGGTGAGATTGCCTTGAATGCCACCGGGAACCTCAACGCCGTCCCACTTCTTAACGGAATCGGCGAGCGTTCCAAGCGGACCGACCACGGCATTGAGCGACCATCCACCAGCAAAGGCCAGTGTGAACGCCTCGACTCCACTGGCCAACGAGCCAAGCTGCGTTGCGATATCGGTCGGGAACGTGATCGTCGACCACTTGGCCACCGCATCAGCGAGGACGTTCATCGGCTGGGCGATGTTGGCAACGGTATCGCTGCCCCATCCAGCCATCGTGAACTTGCCTACGCCATCGGCGATCCTTCCGAGCTGATCGGCCAGATCGTCCGGAACGGCCACGCCTTCCCACTTCTTAATGGAATCAGCGAGCGTTCCGAGCGGAGCGGCCATCTTCTCGATGGCACTGGCACCGAATCCGGAGAAGGTGTTGAGCAGGCCGCCAAGCGCGGTCTCGCCCATCGCGGCGCCCATGGCCGTCAGACCCCTACCGATCTCATCCCAATTGAATTCGGCGAACTTACCGAATGCGGTCGCCAGATCGATCAGGCCCTGTGAAGCGAGTGTAATCGTACCGGCACCCATCAGACCGGCGATTCCGGTCAGGGCACCTGTCGCTCCGGATATAGCGGCGACCTCACCCATGGCACCGCCCATAGCAACAAGGCCGCGTCCGATCTCGTCCCAGCTATACTGAGAGAACGAATTGAACGCTTGGGCAATCTCGTCAAGACCTTGCACGGTGAGATTGATCGTACCGGCTCCGATCAATCCAGACAAACCCGCGAGTTTACCCAATGCACCAGATACGACACCAATCTCGCCGAGAGCACCGCCCATGGCAACAAGGCCGCGTCCGATCTCATCCCAGTCATATTGAGTGAACGATCCGAACGCCGATGCGATATCCCCAAGACCCTGAGCAGTAAGAACTATGGAGCCAGATCCGATGATTCCGGACAAACCAGCGAGTTTACCCAAAGCGCCGGATACGACACCAACCTCGGTCAAAGCACCGCCCATGGCCGTCAGACCACGTCCGATTTCACCCCAGTCGTATTGAGTGAACGATCCAAACGCCGATGCGATGTCGCCGAGACTCTGCGCTGTGATAAGAATCGATCCACCACCGATGATGCCTGAGAAGCCCGCGAGCTTTCCAAGGGCTCCAGTGACGAGTCCGACCTCACCAAGGGCACCGCCCATGGCCGTCAGACCACGTCCGATTTCACCCCAGTCGTATTGAGTGAATTCACCGAATACTTTGGCAATATCACCAAGGGACTGCACTGTAATGTAAATGGAACCGCTGCCCAGAATTCCAGAGAATCCTGCAAGCTTGCCCAAGGCGCCGGTAACGAGCCCGACTTCGCCCAAAGCGCCGCCCATGGCGGTAAGACCACGTCCGATCTCACCCCAGTCATAGCTGGAGAACGACCCGAATGCATCTGCGATATCACCAAGGGATTTGGCCGTAATGACCATGCTGACAGCAGCGGAAATGTTGTGCTTGCCGAATCGGCCGAGAAGACCGGTGACCGTGCCCATCTCCGTCAGGGCGCCGCCCATGGCAGATAGGCCCTTGCCGACCTGATCCCAGCTCATGTTACCGAGCTTCTTGAGCGGATCTGCCACCATTTTGACCGCTTGGGCCATGGCGATGAGCGAGCCTGCCGTCTTGAGGTCGACCTTGGCGTAGCTCAGACCCTTGGCGGCAGCGACGAGCTCAGCCATGGCGCCGCCCATGCCGGTGAGGCCCTTGGCGATCTCGTCCCACTTGAGATTACCGATCGTGGACATGGCGTCGGCCAACATGTCCACAGCCTTCGCGAATTCTATGAGGGCCGCACCGGTCTTGATGAGATCGGTGGTCTTAACGCCCTTTATCGTCTTCGTGATCGATTTAAGACTGATGTTAAGCTCGGTCATCATGCCGCCGATGGCCGAAACGCCGCCAACGACTTCACCACCATTGAGGGCAGCGATCTTCTCCATCGAGTTAACAAGCAGCGCGATGGATCCGGCGATCTCCACAAGAGTAAAAGCCTTGACGCTTCCCGTGAATGCGTTCAACGATTCTTGAAGACCGCCTAGGATCTCATCGAATACGCCAGCACCCTTCTTGAGCTTTTCAGCCCCGTTACCGAAAAGGTCCTCAAAGACCTCCTTGATCTTATCGAACGCCTCGCCAATCTTCTGTGCGGCCAGGAAGATGCCACCTCCGGCGAGGCCAGCGAAAATATCACCACCGGAGATGTTGTCGGTGATCCACGTCAGGACGTCACTGATGACGTTCTTGACCCGCTCGAATGCTCCACCGAGCACGTCGCCGACGGCCGAAGCGATCGATCCGACGGCCGATCCCATCGAGGAGATTCCACCGGTGAAGGAGCTGAAGACCCCGAGCACGCCGTTGATGGCGGAACCGACCGCCTTGGCCGCACCCTCGAATACGCCGAACTGCTTGATCGAATTATCAAGTCCGACAAGCCAATCCCCGAATCCGGCGGCGATATCGAGCAGATTGTCGAGCAAACCGCCCATGCTGTCAGATCCGAATGCCGTGGAGATGGCCTCGCCGACAGCCTTGACGGCCTGCACGCCGATATCAAAGATGGAGAAGAAGCCCTCAGCAACTCGGCCGATCTTGTTTAGCGTCGATTCGGAAGGAACGAGGCTTTCCGTAAACGAAGTGAACGCCTTGGTAATGTCCATAAGTTGCTGAGACGTTGTCGGAGGAAACACCTTCCGAAATGCATTACCGACGGTCGATAACACCTTACCGAGGGATTCAAAGACGTTGGACAGGCCTTCAATCAGTTCGGTTCTTCCGCCGAGATCCTTCCATCCCTGAAGAAGGTTGTTTCTCGATTCTGACGATCGATTGACGACATCGGAAATAACATTGGCAACACTAGACCATAGTTCCTTGGCTTCTTCGAAGTCGCCGAATATGATTTCGAAAGTATTAGTCCAACCAGACCCCAATGCTTCTTTTGTCGTATCGATCAACTGAGAGAATGTCTTGACGTCGGTTGCGGCGCCTTCGGCCGTATTGGCCAACTGGACGATCTGCTTGGCCTGTTCCTCGGTATAGCCCTGAGAAACAAGATCTGCTTCGGTATACGCTCCGGAAAGTTGCTTCAACGTCTCCGTAAGGACATCGGTAGTGAGCCATCCGCCCTCGGTCAGCGATTCTCGGAACGATCCGTACTTCTGGATCATACCGTCGACGTTGGTGCCGAAGTTCTCGGCAGTGCGCTTCAGGGCATTCTGGAAGACCTCGCCGCCCATACCGGCGTTGACCACCGAGTTCCAGTCCATAAGCTGGACCTTTCCGGCGGCGATTGCCTGGGACAGCTGATACATGGCCTGAGAGGCCTGAGCGGAACTCGAACCGGAAACAGCCGCAAGGTTGGCGATACCCTTGATCGAATCCACCGATGTCTGAAGATCAACACCGGCAGCCGTAAAGGTGCCGATGTTCCTCGTCATCTCCGTGAAGTTATAGATGGTCTTGTCGGCGTAGGTGTTCAGCGTGTCGAGTGCCGAATTGACGTCGTCGATCGTCGATCCTTTTGACTGGGTATTCGCCAGAATCGTCTGCACGGCGTTCATCTGGGTCTCGTATTCGGCGAAACCGTCACGGACCGAAGCGGTCAATGCATTGGTGATACTCTTCCCGGCATCAATGGCCGCATTGGTCATGCGGTTGAGCACGGAGAATGCCACGGCACCCATGGCGTTGAAGCCGGACTGGACTCCTTGAAGACCGGAGGTCAGTGGATTGAAGCTGACGCCGCTTACGGCCTTATCGACGTTGTTGATCGATTCGACCGACTTGTCGAGGTTTAATGCCTGCTTAAGTTTGCTGAGAAGACCGGAGGTCTTGTTGATACCCTGCTCGAACTGGCTGTTATCAAGACGCATCTTTACGACGCGTTCGTCGATGCTGCTCATGCAGAAGTCACCACCTTCCAAGCCTTCTCGGCTATCTTATCGAATACGGGTCGGATCGCCGGATTAATATAATCACGACCCTGAACATAGCCTCCGGTACCGGTGCCGTGACCGTACTGGAGGATGACGGCAATCGGTACGCCGTCGTTGATATTGGAATTGGTCCAGACGATCTCGGTGTAATTACGGGTGCGTTTGATCTCGTAATCCCACGCCTCGGCCGTGGCACCGGAATCGACCGGGGTGGCGTTTCGAAGTGCCTGAACGCCGTCACGGCCGAACTCATCGAGCACGTTCAGGTATTCACGACGCTTCATGCGGTTGAGAAACCGCTCGGTCTTCGTGAAACCGCCAGACACTTCGAAATTCACCCTCATTTTGACCTACTTGACTCGAATGGTTTGACCGGCGTAGATGAGATCGGGATTGGCGATGTTGTTCCACGCCTGGAGCTGAGCCACCGTTGTGCCGAACTGAATGGCGATCTTACCCAGGTAGTCGCCGGACTGTACCGTGTAATACTGCGCGGAGTTGGCGTTGATCGCACCCTGGACCTCGTCATAGCGGGAGCCGAGCACGGTCTGACGAGTCAAGCCGTCGCCATACATACCGGCATAGACCTCATCGACGAGCGTGTTGACATCGGCGGAGGCGATGTGGTTGATGAAGTTCTGCACCTCATCGTATCGGGATCCGAGATTCTTCTTACGATCCGCACCATTGCCATAAAGACCTTCCATCGTCCACGTCGCCAGCTGAAGCGTGGTGCCGGACGGACCCGAAGTCGATGGCTTGGACGGAGCGCTCGACGAGCTGCCGTAATACTTCCGGAAGTCGTCCAACGAGCCGTAGAACTTATCAAGATCAAGATCGCCATTCCAACCGTTCAATCGACCAGAGCCCGAATACTGACGGATAGCGCAGGTATAAACGCCTTCGTTCCACGGTGTATTCTGATACCCGGTCGGATTCATATCGGCGTACTGGGCGATCCACAGTCCGCAGTTATGACGTTTAGCGACCTCAGCGACCTGATTGTAACGGGATGCCGGCGCATAGATCATCGGAGGAACGCCAGTTCGTGCGATAACCTGATTGATTACCTGCTCGAGATAGGACTCATCGCCCCATGCCGAATTCTGGTCGAGTTCCCAGTCAAGACAGATCATCACCTTGCCGATCCAGTTAAGGATCGAATTAATGAAGAAATTTGCTTCGGCGACTGCATTGCCACCGGAAATATAATGATAGACGCCAACTCCCTTACCGAGAGACATGGCCTGTTCAACCGCTCGGACACAATCCGGGTTGGTGTAACCGGTACCCTGCGTCGCCTTGATGATGGCGAAATCACAAGGAACCTTAGAAAAATCAAGACCAGCCTGATAGCTGGCAATATCAATACCATTCAATGCCATGAGTACTCCTTTCATCCCTTGCTCCCAGTCTCTGCTCGACGTCGGGCATTCATCTCCCTGTACATTTTCGAAACATCAGACTTTGACATCTTCTTTTTCGGCGAGTTCTTGACGCCGAATATCTCGATCAGTGTGATAAGACGGCTGAGATGCCACGTCTCGCATGGTTGCGCGGGTATTCCAGCGGAAAACATCCAATAATAGATAAGTTCGGACGTCACCTTGGATGATGAACGACGCCCTTTGGACATGTGATTGATCGTGGTTGCCGTTTGCGACGATTCGATGTAATGATTAAGTTCGGAAAAATGATTGAGCATGATCAGATCGAGTTCGGTGTCCGAAATATCATCGATCGCCATACAACGAAAATATGACCGCGTTTCCTTGATGCTTTTGGGTTCGTCGTCAAGGAACGGTTTTCTCCAGATCGACTCCCATTTTGAAACGGAAAGAAGCGAATGCTCGAATCGAACGATTCGCGGTCCTACAGTGATGAATTCGTTCTCCGACTCGTCGTAGAGTTCACCTTCAACCGTCAATTCGAGCATTCGCACATCTCACTTCCGTTACAGCTCTGCCCGCATCATGGTATAGACCTCACCCGGAAGGGGCAGGGTCGGCTCGCCGGTAGTGTCGCCATACAGCTTCTTCTCAAGCGCGGTGAGCTTTTCCTTATCGACCTTGGTCGAATCAATGGTGATCGACGCCACCGGCTTGAGTTCCGGATGGCCTTCCACGGAGACCGGATCGGTATCGATCTCCCAGCTGAAGGTCATACCCTCGGGGGAGTCGTTGATGGTCTCATACGACTTCTCCGACGGGGAGGCGGTGACGCCATACACCAGATGAAGCTTGTAGCCGGCGTCCTGCTTGACGTCATTACCGATCTGAGTGCGGTACGAGAAGCCGAACTTGGATCGCGACTGCTGACCGAAGACCACGCCGTCGGTGACCTCGGCGCCACCATCGCACGGAATGAACTCGTCGGGGAAGGTGTAAGCCTCGATTGTGGCGCCAAACGTCTCGGCGGAACGCAGCGAGGCGTACTTGATGTTATCGGCGTACATGTCGTTCGCCTCGGCGCCATCAGGGGACTCGGTGACGGCGGTCAAGCCGTTCCAAGCCACACCGTTTTCATAGGCGCCGCCGGAACCCATCGGGTACAATACGCCATGATCCGTACCCATCTCATACTGACGCTTGCCGGTATCATCCCAAGTAAGAGCTGTCATAATGATTCCTTTCAATAGTAAAATATGAACATGTCATGATTGAGGTTTTTCCGAA